>Ga0247727_10000659_pt1 | contig 84616 bp, 90 predicted proteins | sample WisWelCaveWW1625_FD_202498 | JGI IMG/M metagenome (GOLD analysis project Ga0247727, IMG submission 202498) | Biofilm microbial communities from Wishing Well Cave, Virginia, United States - WW16-25 | ecosystem: Environmental > Aquatic > Deep subsurface > Groundwater > Cave microbial mat | place...
CGAGAAGATGATTCTCGAATCGGGAAAAAGCGATGTCGTGCTCATCGCCGGCAAGGGCCACGAGGCGTACCAGGAAATCGCCGGGCGGCGGTCGCATTTCTCGGATGAAGAGCAGGCGCGCGCGGCACTCTCGGAGAGGGAAAAAGCAGGGAGGGCGGGGTGATGCGGCTCGCCGAGGCCGCCGCCGCCCTCGGCGCGCGCGCGCGCGGCGGCGATGCGCGCTTCACCGGCGTCTCGACCGACAGCCGGGCGCTGCGCGAGGGCGACCTGTTCGTCGCGCTGCGCGGCGAGCGCTTCGACGGGCACGATTTCCTCAAGGCTGCGGTGACGGCGAAGGCGGCGGCCGCGATGGTCGACGGCCGGTACCCGGGCGAATATCCGTTGCCGGCGCTCGTGGTGGACGACACCCGGCGCTCGCTCGGCGATCTCGCGCGCTACTGGCGCGCGCGTTTCGCGCCCGCGCTGGTCGCGGTGACCGGCTCGAACGGCAAGACCACGGTGAAGGAGATGCTCGCCGCGATCCTGCGGCGGCATGCGGGGGAAAAGGCGCTCGACGAAGCAGTGCTCGCCACGCACGGCAACCTCAACAACGACATCGGGCTGCCCCTCACCCTGCTGCGCCTGCGCCATTGCCACCGCTGGTGCGCGATCGAGCTCGGCATGAACCACAAAGGCGAGATCGCGTATCTCGCCGGCATCGCGCGCCCGACGGTGGCGCTGGTCAACAACGCGCAGCGCGAGCACCTCGAGTTCATGCACTCGGTGCAGGAGGTGGCGGCCGAGAACGCCTCGGTGTACGACGCGCTGCCCGCGGACGGCTGCGCGGTGATCAATGCCGACGACCCGCACGCCGCGTTCTTCCGTGGCCGCGCGGGGAGCCGCCGCACGATCGATTTCGGCCTGGACGGCGGCGCGGTGACCGGGCTCTACCAGCTCGAGCGCCTGTCGAGCGAGATCCGCCTGCGCACCCCGGCGGGCGAGGCCGATGCGACGCTCGCCATTCCCGGCCTGCACAACGTGCGCAATGCGCTTGCCGCAGCCGCCTGCGCTCTTGCAGTCGATGTTCCCGTGAAAACCATTGCTGAGGGCTTGACGGCGTTTCGCCCCTACGCCGGCAGACTGCAGGTCAAGCGCGCGGCCGGCGGCGCCACCGTGATCGACGACAGCTACAACGCCAACCCGGATTCGGTGCGCGCCGCGATCGACGTGCTCGCCTCCTGCCCCGCGCCCACCGCGCTGGTGCTGGGCGACATGGGCGAGGTCGGCAGCCGCGGCGCGGAGCTCCACCGCGAGGTCGGCGAGTACGCGCGCGCCAAGGGCGTGTCGCAGCTCCTCGCGCTCGGCGAAGCCACGCGCTACGCGGTCGAAGGCTTCGGCGCGGGCGCGCGGCATTTCGCAGCCGTGGAACAACTCGTCGCCAGCGTCGAGGCAAAAACGGTTCTGGTCAAAGGCTCGCGCTTCATGCAGATGGAGCGCGTCGTCGCCGCTCTTACAAAGGAAGGACACTGATGCTGCTGGAGCTGGCGCAATGGCTGGCGAAAGACATCCGCCTCTTCAACGTCTTCAACTACATCACGCTGCGCGCGGTGCTCGCCTGCCTGACGGCGCTCGCGGTATCGCTGATCCTCGGCCCCTACGTGATCCGCAAGCTCACCGCGTACAAGATCGGCCAGGCGGTGCGCGAGGAAGGGCCGCGCTCGCACCTCACCAAGGCCGGCACGCCGACCATGGGCGGCGCGCTGATCCTGGTGTCGATCGTCCTCACCACGCTGCTCTGGGGCGATCTCTCCAACCGGCTGGTGTGGGTGGTGCTGCTCGTGACCCTCGCCTTCGGCACCATCGGCTGGATCGACGACTACCGCAAGGTGGTGCACCGCGACCCCAAGGGACTCTCGGCCAAGGCCAAGTTCTTCTGGCAGGCGCTGATCGGCCTGTCGGCCGCGGTGTACCTGAGCTACCTGTCGCAGTCGATGCCGGCGCTGAACGAGCTGATCGTGCCGTTCTTCAAGCACATCGCCTATCCCCTCGGCACCGCCGGCTTCATCCTGCTCACGTTCTTCGTCATCGTCGGCACCTCGAACGCGGTCAACCTGACCGACGGCCTCGACGGGCTCGCCATCATGCCGACGGTGATGGTGGGCAGCGCGCTCGGCATCTTCGCCTACGTCGCGGGCCACGCCGTGTTCTCGAAGTACCTCGGCCTGCCTTACATCGCGGGCGCCGGCGAGCTCGCGGTGATCTGCGGCGCGCTCGCGGGCGCCGGGCTCGGCTTCCTCTGGTTCAACGCCTACCCGGCCGAGGTGTTCATGGGCGACGTCGGCGCGCTCTCGCTCGGCGCCGCGCTCGGCACCATCGCGGTCATCGTGCGCCAGGAGATCGTGCTGTTCATCATGGGCGGCGTGTTCGTCGCCGAGACGCTGTCGGTGATGATCCAGGTGATCTACTTCAAGTGGACCGGCGGCAAGCGCATCTTCCGCATGGCGCCGCTGCACCACCACTACGAGCTCGAAGGCTGGAAAGAGAGCCAGGTCGTGGTGCGCTTCTGGATCATCACCATGATGCTGGTGCTGTTCGGCCTGTCGACGCTCAAGCTCAGATGATGCGCGAGCCGCTCTCCTTGCTGGAGAAACACGTGCTGGTCCTCGGGCTCGGCGACACCGGCCTGTCGGCCGCGCGCTGGGTCGAGCGCCAGGGCGGCAGGGTGCGCGTCGCCGACACGCGCGGCTCGCCCCCGAGGAAACAGGAATTTGGCGGAGACCTGCGCAGCGGCCCGTTCCGCGAGACGCTGCTGGAGGGCATCGATTTCGTCTGCATCAGCCCGGGTCTCTCGCTTGAAGAAGAAATCATCCGACATGCAAGAGCGTTGAACATCCCTGTTATCGGCGACATCGAGCTGTTCGCCTGGCACAACACTGCCAAGGTGATCGCGGTCACCGGCACCAACGGCAAGAGCACGGTCAGCGCGCTCGCCGGCCACCTGCTGCGCGCCGCCGGCGTCGATTGCGAAGTGGCGGGGAACATCGGGCCCCCGGTCCTTGATGCTTTGATGAAAAGAACCAAACTACCCGAGGCGTGGGTGCTCGAGCTTTCGAGCTACCAGCTCGAGACCACCCGCTCGCTCGCTCCCGCCGCCGCGGCGATGCTCAACCTCACCGAGGACCACTTCGACCGCTACGCCGGCCTCGAGGAGTACGCGGCCGCCAAGGCGCGCGTCTTCATGGGCGGGGGGGTGCAGGTCCTGAACCGCGACGACCCGCGCTCGCTCGCCATGGCGCTGCCCGGGAGGAAGGTGGTCACGTTCGGGCTCGACGCGCCGCGCGGCGACGACTTCGGCGTTGCCGAGGGAAAACTGGTTCAGGGCAGGAGCGAAATCCTGCCGGTCGGCGAGCTCGCCATCCGCGGCTCGCACAACGTCGCCAATGCGCTGGCCGCCTGTGCGCTGATATCGGGTTTTGCGGAAACCTTCTCCCAGGGTCTGAAGACGTTCAAAGGACTTCCGCACCGCCTGCAGCTCGTGGCCACGCGCCGCGGCGTCGAGTGGTACGACGACTCCAAGGGCACGAACGTCGGCGCGACCGTCGCCGCGCTGCGCGGGCTCGGCCGCAAGAGCGTGCTGATCCTCGGCGGCGAAGGCAAGGGGCAGGACTTCTCGCCGCTCAAGGAAGCCGCCGCACGGCATGCGGTCAGAGTCCTGCTGATCGGCCGCGATGCGCCCCTGATCGCGAAGGTCGTGCCGGGAGAGCATTGCAGTTCCCTCGAGGACGCGGTGCAACGGGCAGCCGAGACCGCAAAGACCGGAGAAGTCGTGCTGCTGTCGCCGGCCTGCGCGAGCTTCGACATGTTCCGCGACTACCGGCACCGCGGCGAAGCGTTCGCGGCCGCGGTGAAGAGGCTCGCGCCGTGAGCCAGACCTACGTGTTCGCGCGCAACGCGCCGAGCGCGGAGTACGACCGCTCGCTCGCATGGGCTGCGCTGCTCCTCGCGGCGACCGGCCTGGTGATGGTGTACTCGGCGTCGATCGCCACGGCGGAGACGGCGCGCTATACCGGCAACAACGCCGCCTGGTTTCTCGCGCGCCACTCGGCGTATCTCGGCGTGGCGCTCGCCGCGGCGATCGCCGTGTTCCTGATCCCGGCCCGCATGTGGCAGAAAGCGGCGCCGTGGCTGTTCGTCGCGGCGCTCGCGCTGCTCGCGCTGGTGCTGGTGCCGGGCTTCGGGCGCGAGGTGAACGGCGCGCGCCGCTGGCTCGACCTGCCGGGCTTCGGCTTCCAGCCTTCCGAAGCGATGAAGCTCGCGGTGGTGCTCTACGCCGCCGACTACACCGCGCGCAAGCACGCGGTGCTGAAAAGCTTCCGGCGCGGGCTGCTGCCGATGCTCGCGGTGATGCTGCTGGTGTCGTGGCTGCTGCTGCGCGAGCCGGACTTCGGCGCGCTGGTGGTCATCGCGATGATCGCCTTCTCGATCCTGTTCCTCGGCGGCATGAACGGCCGGCACTTCGGCGCGCTGCTCGGCATGCTCGGCGCGGGCTTCGCGCTGCTGGTGCTCCTCTCGCCCTACCGCATGCAGCGCATCTTCGGCTTCATGGACCCGTGGTCCGATCCCTACGGCCGCGGCTACCAGCTGTCGCACGCGCTGATCGCCTTCGGGCGCGGCGAATGGCTCGGCGTCGGGCTGGGCGCGAGCGTCGAGAAGCTCCACTACCTGCCCGAAGCGCACACCGATTTCCTGCTCGCGGTGATCGCCGAGGAGCTCGGCCTCGCCGGCGTGGCGCTGGTGATCGCGCTGTTCGCGTGGCTCGTGCTGCGCGCCTTCGCCATCGGCCGGCAGGCCTGCGTGTACGAGCGGCACTTCGCCGCGCTCGCCGCGCAGGGCATCGGCATCTGGATCGGCTTCCAGGCGCTCGTCAACATGGGCGTGAACATGGGCCTGCTGCCGACCAAGGGCCTGACGCTGCCGCTCATGAGCTACGGCGGCTCGGGGCTGCTGGTGAACTTCGTGGCGCTCGCGATCCTGCTGCGCATCGACTGGGAAAACCGGCAGCTGTCGAGAGGTCTCCACGCGTGAAGACCATTCTCATCATGGCCGGCGGAACCGGAGGTCATATCTTTCCCGGCCTCGCCGTCGCCGAGCAGATGCGCGCCGCGGGCTGGGACGTGGTGTGGATGGGCGTGCGCGGCGGCATGGAGGAGCGGCTGGTGCCGCGCCACGGCTACCGCACCGCCTGGATCCGCGCCAGGGCCGCGCGCGGCAAGGGCCTGCTGCAGAAGCTGCTGCTGCCCGCCAACCTGCTGTACTCGTTCTGGGAGAGCGCGCGCCACATCCGCGGGGTCAGGCCCGACGTGGTGCTGGGGCTGGGAGGCTACGTCGCGTTTCCCGGCGGGATGATGGCCTCGCTCCTGAACCGGCCGCTCGCCCTGCACGAGCAGAACGCGATTCCCGGCATGGCGAACCGCGTGCTCGCGCAGGTCTCGGACAAGGTGATGGTCGCCTTCCCGGACGCCCTGAAGGGCGCCGAGTGGACCGGCAACCCGGTGCGCGCCGAGATCGCGGCGATCGCGCAGCCCGAGCAGCGCTTTGCCGGCCGCAGCGGCCCCCTCAAGCTGCTCGTCGTCGGCGGAAGCCTGGGCGCGCAGGCGCTCAACGAATCGCTGCCCAAGGCCTTGGCATTGATGAGTGAAAGGCCGCAGGTGGTCCATCAAGCCGGCGCAAAGCACCTCGACGCCCTGAAGGGGCACTATCAGGATGCCGGCGTTCAAGGCGAGCTGGTCGCATTCATCGACGACATGGCGCGCCGCTACGCCGAGGCCGACCTGGTCATTTGCCGCGCCGGCGCGGTGACCATCGCCGAGCTGTCGGCGGGCGGCATGGCGAGCATCCTGGTGCCGTTCCCGCACGCGGTCGACGACCACCAGGCCGCGAACGCCAGGTTCCTCGCTGACAACGGCGCGGCGATCCTCATCCAGCAACGCGATATGACGCCGGAAAAGCTGGCTACGATGATTCAGGGCCTAGATAGAAACAGGCTTCTCGAGATGGCGAAGAAGGCGCGCGCGCTGGGAAAGCCGGACGCGGCCCGCGTGGTCGCCGAGCGCTGCATGAGGCTGGCCGCATGAAACACAAAGTGCGCCACATCCATTTCGTGGGCATCGGCGGCGCCGGGATGTCGGGCATCGCCGAGGTGCTCGCCAATCTCGGCTACCAGGTCAGCGGCTCGGACCTTGCGGAGAACAGTGTCACGCGCAGACTCAGCGGCCTCGGAATCAAGGTCGGGTACAAGCACAACCCCGCGAACATCAACGGCGCCGACGCGGTCGTCGTGTCGACCGCGGTGCAGGCGGACAACCCCGAGGTGGTCGCGGCGCGCGCGGGCCGCATCCCCGTGGTGCCGCGCGCGCTGATGCTCGCCGAGCTGATGCGGCTGAAGCAGGGGGTGGCGATCGCCGGCACGCACGGCAAGACCACCACCACCAGCCTGGTGGCGAGCGTGCTGGCCGAAGCCGGGCTCGACCCGACTTTCGTCATCGGCGGGCGGCTCAACGCGGCCGGCTCCAACGCGCGCCTGGGCGCGGGCGATTTCATCGTGGTCGAGGCCGACGAATCCGATGCCTCGTTCCTGCACCTGCAGCCGGTGATCGCGGTGGTGACCAACATCGACGCCGACCACATGGACACCTACCAGCAGGACTTCGGCCGGCTGAAGGCGGCGTTCGGCCAGTTCCTGCAGAACCTGCCTTTCTACGGCGCGGCGGTGCTGTGCGCCGACGACCCGGTGGTGCGCGAGATCCTGCCGCAGGTGACCAAGCCGCTGCTGACCTACGGCACTGGCGCGGATGCCTCGGTGCGCGCCGAGGCGATCGCGCACGAGGGCGGCCGCATGCGCTTCCGCGCCCTGCGCAGGGACGCAAAGCCGCTCGAAGTGGTGCTGAACCTGCCCGGGCGCCATAACGTGCTCAACGCGCTCGCGGCAATCGCGGTCGCGACCGAGCTGGGCATCAAGGACGCGTTCATCCAGAAAGCCCTGAAGGAGTTTCGCGGCGTCGGGCGCCGGTTCCAGAACTACGGGGAAATCAGCATTCCCTCCGGCAGCTTCACGCTGATCGACGACTACGGCCACCATCCCGCGGAAATGGCCGCGACGCTCGAGGCCGCGCGCGGCGCGTTCCCCGGCCGGCGCATCGTGCTCGCGTTCCAGCCGCACCGCTACACGCGCACGCGCGACCTGTTCGAGGATTTCGTGGCCGTGCTTTCGGGCGTCGACGTCCTGCTGCTCGCCGAGGTGTACGCGGCCGGCGAGCCGCCGATCGTCGCCGCCGACGGCCGATCGCTCGCGCGCGCGGTGCGCGTCGCGGGCAAGGTCGAGCCGCTGTTCGTCGAGGACATCGCGGCGATGCCGGAGGCGATCCGGCGCGCCGCCGCGGACCGCGACGTCGTCATCACCATGGGCGCCGGCTCGATCGGCGGCGTCCCGGCGCAGCTTGCATGAACATGGCACAGACTCTCCGCTTCCACAAACTGCGAGGCGAGCTGCGGCGCAACGAGCCGATGGGCCGCTACGTGAGCTGGCGCACCGGCGGCCCGGCGGACCGCTTCTACGTCCCGGCCGACCTGCACGACCTGGCGGCCTTCTTGCGCCAGCTGCCGGCCGAGGAGCCGCTGCTGTTCGTCGGCCTGGGCTCGAACCTGCTGGTGCGCGACGGCGGCTGGCGCGGCACCGCGGTGCTGATGCACGCTGCTTCGCGCCGGCCCGAGATGCGGGACGGAAAAATCTACGCCGAAGCCGGCGTCGCCAGCCCGAAAGTGGCGCGCTTCGCAGCGATGCACGACCTTGAAGGCGCGGAGTTCCTCGCCGGCGTTCCCGGCACGGTCGGGGGCGCGCTCGCCATGAACGCCGGCTGCTACGGCGGCGAGACCTGGGACGTGGTGGACCACGTGACGACCATTGACCGGAGCGGGAAGATGATCGTGCGCGGGCGGGACGAGTACGACATCGGCTATCGCCACTGCGCGCCCAAGACCCCGGGCGAGGAATGGTTCGCCGCCGCCTGGTTCCGCCTCAAGCCGGGCGACGGCGAGATGTCGCGCGCCGTGATGAAGGAGCTGCTCGCGCGCCGCATCGCCACCCAGCCGCTCGCGCTGCCCAACGCCGGCAGCGTGTTCCGCAACCCGCCGAAGCACCACGCCGCGCGGCTGATCGAGTCCTGCGGCCTGAAGGGATTCGAGCGCGGCGCCGCGCGCGTCTCGGAAAGGCACGCCAACTTCATCGTCAACCCGAAAGGCGCGGCCAAAGCGAGCGACATCGAGTGGCTGATCCGCCACATCCAGCGCATGGTCTACCAGATGAAGGGCGTGTATCTCGCCACCGAGGTGCGCATCGTGGGGGAGGAGGCCTCATCGTGACCTCCCATTTCGGCAAGGTCGCGGTGCTGCTGGGGGGCAAGTCGGCCGAGCGCGAGGTCTCGCTCAAGAGCGGCGGCATGGTGCTCGCCGCGCTGCGCAAGAAGGGCGTCGACGCGCACCCGTTCGATCCCAAGGAGAAGGACGTCCAAGACCTGCTCAAGGAACGCTTTGCGCGCGTTTTCATCGCGCTCCATGGGCGATTCGGCGAGGACGGCACCGTGCAAGGCGTCCTCGAGTGGCTCGGCATCCCCTACACCGGCAGCGGCGTGCTCGCCTCGGCGCTCGCCATGGACAAGGTGCGCACCAAGCGGCTGTGGGCGGCGGAAGGCCTGCCGACCGCTCCTCATGTTTTGCTGAATGGGAAAACAAACTTCGCCGCGGTGGCGAAGCAGCTAGGCATGCCGCTGTTCGTGAAGCCGGCGAGCGAGGGATCGTCGGTCGGCATGTCGAAGGTTCGCGCCGCCGGCGGGCTCGAGGAGGCGTACGCGCTCGCGGTCAACTACGACCCGGTGGTGATCGCCGAGAAGTTCATCGACGGCCCGGAGCTCACCGTGGCGATCGTCGGCGAGCGGGTGCTGCCGATCATCCGCATCGAGACGCCGCGCGAGTTCTACGACTACGAGGCGAAGTACATCGCGAACGACACGCGCTATCTCATCCCCTGCGGCGTCTCGGAGAAGGAAGAAAAGGAACTGCAGGCCCTCTGCCTGAAGGCGTTCCGGGCGCTCGGCTGCCGCGGCTGGGGCCGCGTCGACCTGATGCTCGACAAGCGCGGACGGCCGTTCCTGCTCGAAGTGAACACCGCGCCCGGGATGACCGATCACTCGCTCGTGCCGATGGCGGCGCGCGCCGTCGGCGTTTCCTACGAGGACCTGTGCGTGAAGATCCTGGAGCTCGCGCATGTGGGCTAGGGCCAGCCTGATCGCGGGCATCTTCGCCGGCATCGCCGCGCTGGCGGCGTGCCTGGGGGCCGCTTACTGGCTCATGCTCCCGGAGCGCTTTCCGGTGCGTGAGCTGCGGATTTCCGGAAACCTGAAAAACACCACCCGGGCGGAGATCGAGGCGGCGCTGCCGCGCGCCGCGGGGAATTTCTTCGTCGCCGACCTCGCCGAACTGCGCGGCGCCGTCGAGCGGCTGCCGTGGGTGCGCCGCGTCGCGGTGCGCCGCGCCTGGCCCGGCCGCATCGAGGTGTCGATCGAGGAGCACGTGGCGCTGGCGCGCTGGGGCACGGGGGACGAGGTGAGCGCCCTGGTCAACATCCAGGGGGAGAGATTCGTCGCCAGGACCCGGGAATCGCTGCCGACCTTGATCGGCCCCGCCGGCAGCGCGGCCGAGGTGACGCGGCGCTACCGGCGCTTCAGCGAGATCGTCGCGCCGCTCGGCACCGCGGTCGAGCGCGTGGTGCTCAGCCCGCGCCATGCCTGGCAGCTGCGCCTCGCCAACGGCATGCATCTGATGCTCGGGCGCGACGCCGAGGCGGCGGAAGCGCGCCTGCGGCAGTTCGTGGAGATCTTTCCAAAAATCAAACCCCACGGCTATGTCGACCTGCGCTACCCCAACGGCTTCGCGCTGCGCGTGCCGGACTCGAAGAGCTGAACCATGCCCAAGGAGAACAAGAACCTGATCGTGGCCCTCGACGTCGGAACCTCCAAGGTGGCCTGCCTGGTCGGCGAGCTCGCCGCCGACGGCACGCTCGCCATGCTCGGCATGGGCGGCCACGAGTCGAAGGGGCTGAAGAAGGGCGTGGTGGTGAACATCGAGGCCACGGTGGCCGCGATCCAGCGCGCGCTGGAAGAGGCCGAGCTGATGGCCGACTGCAAGATCGCCGCGGCGTTCGTCGGCATCGCCGGCAACCACATCCGCAGCTTCAACTCCACCGGCATGGTCGCGGTGAAGGAGAAAGAGGTGAGCACGCTCGACGTCGAGCGCGCCCTCGACACCGCGCGCGCGGTCAACATCCCGACCGACCAGCAGATCCTGCACGTGCTGCGCCAGGAGTTCATCATCGACGGCCAGGAGGACGTGCGCGAGCCGATCGGCATGTCCGGCGTGCGCCTGGAGGTCAAGGTGCACATCGTCACCGGCGCGGTGTCGGCGGCGCAGAACATCGTGAAGTGCGTGCGCCGCTGCGGGCTGGAGGTGAGCGACCTGATCCTGCAGCCGCTCGCCTCGTCGCGCGCGGTGCTGTCCGAGGACGAGAAGGACCTCGGCGTGTGCCTGCTCGACATCGGCGGTGGCACCACCGACATCGCGGTGTTCACCCACGGCGCGATCCGCCACACCGCGGTGATCCCGATCGCCGGCGACCAGATCACCAACGACATCGCCATGGCGCTGCGCACCCCGACCGCGGACGCCGAGAACATCAAGACGCGCCACGGCGTCGCGCTGCGCCAGCTCGCCGACCCGAACGCGATGATCGAGGTGCCGGGGATCGGCGAGCGCGCGCCGCGCTCGATGTCGCGCCAGACGCTCGCCGAGGTGATCGAGCCGCGCGTCGAGGAGCTCTACTCGCTGGTGCAGCAGGTGCTGCGCGAGTCGGGCTTCGAGGAGCTGCTCTCCAGCGGCGTGGTGATCACCGGCGGCTCTTCCGTGATGCAGGGCATGGTCGAGCTCGGCGAGGAGATCTTTCACATGCCGGTGCGCGTCGGGGTGCCGCGCTACGCCGGCACGCTCGCCGACGTGCTGCGCACGCCGCGCTACGCCACGGCGGTAGGCCTGCTGTACGAGGGCGTCGCGCAGGTCGAGCAGGGCAAGCTTTCGCGCCAGGGCGGCTCGGTAAGCGCCGTCCTGGGGCGCATGCGGGAGTGGTTTCAACGCAACTTTTGATGTTCTAACGGCAAGGAGACAACAACAATGTTCGAGATCGTAGATACGCAGGCACCCGGACCGGTGATCAAAGTGATCGGCGTCGGCGGCGCGGGCGGCAACGCCGTCAACCACATGATCGAGCAGGAGGTGGAGGGCGTGGAGTTCATCGCCGTCAACACCGACGCCCAGGTGCTGTCGCGCAACAAGGCGCGCAACCAGGTGCAGCTCGGCTCGAGCGGCCTGGGCGCGGGCGCCAGGCCCGAGGAGGCGCGCGCGGTGGCGCTCGCCGAGCGCGAGCGCATCGAGGAGATGGTGGCCGGCGCGCACATGGTGTTCATCACCGCCGGCATGGGCGGCGGCACCGGCACCGGCGCCGCGCCGGTGATCGCCGAGGTGGCGCGCGGCCAGGGCATCCTCACGGTGGCGGTGGTCACCAAGCCGTTCACCTTCGAGGGCTCGAAGCGCATGAAGATCGCCGAGCAGGGCCTCGAGGCGCTGGCGCCGCACGTCGATTCGCTGATCGTGATCCTCAACGACAAGCTCGAGGAAGTGATGGGCGAGGACGTGACGCAGGAGGACGCCTTCAAGGCGGCCGACGACGTGCTCAACCACGCGGTGGCGGGAATCGCCGAGATCATCAACCTGCCGGGCCTGGTCAACGTCGACTTCCAGGACGTGAAGACCGTGATGTCCGAGCAGGGCATGGCGATGATGGGCTCGGCCACCGCGAATGGCATCGACCGCGCGCGCATCGCCGCCGAGCAGGCGATCGCCTGCCCGCTGCTCGAAGGGGTGAACCTCGCCGGCGCCCGCGGCGTGCTGGTCAACATCACCGCCTCGCGGCCGAGCCTCAAGCTGCGCGAGACCAAGGAGGTGATGAACATCATCCGCGCCTTCGCGGCGGAGGATGCCACCATCATCTACGGCGGGGTGTACGACGACGCGCTGGCCGACAGCCTGCGCGTCACGGTGGTCGCCACCGGGCTCGGGATGGCGCAGTCGGCGCGCCAGCCGAAGCCCCAGCTGGTGGTGTCGCAGAAGACCGGCACCGACAACGCCCCCGGACCGGTCGACTACCAGCAGCTCGACCAGGTGCCGGCGGTAATCCGCAGGAACCGCGCCTCCACCGTAGAGGCGCTGCAGCAAAGCGGCGTCGACAAGTACGACATCCCGGCTTTCCTGCGCAAGCAGGCGGACTAGCACGGAAGCGTCACACCGGGGCACTCTCACCTTGCCGAGGGTGCCCCGGCTTTCGCCCCTGTGTCATGATGCTCGCGTGGAGCCACCCATCGCATCGGGCGAAGCGCTGTTGGAGCAATTCGACGTGCACCCGCAGCCGATGTGGGTGGTCGACGCCGATACGCTCGGCTTCCTCGAGGTGAACGCCGCCGCGACGCGGCTCTACGGGTACTCGAAGGAGGAGTTCCTCGCCATGAGCGCGGACCAGATCCGCCCCGAGGAGGACATCGACGACCTGCGCCGCGCCTTCGCCGACTGGAGCAACAACTACAGCCAGCGCCTGTGGCGGCACAAGAAGAAGAACGGCGAGGTGATCCCGGTCCGGGTGACCTCGTTCAGCCTCCAGTTCGCCGGCCGCCGCGCTCGCCTGGGCGTGATCGAGGAGCTCACACAGGAGTAGAATGCGCGGCAGGTCAAAGACTTGCAGATGCTCAAGCAGCGAACGCTGAAATCCCTGGTCCGCGCCTCCGGCGTGGGCCTGCACACCGGCCAGAAGGTCCGCATCGCGCTGAGGCCCGCGCCGCCCGACACCGGCATCGTGTTCCGGCGCGTGGATCTCGCAAACCCGGTCGACCTCCCGGCGCGCGCCAACCTCGTCGGCGAGACCCGGCTGTGCTCCTGCTTGGTGCGCGACGAGGTCAAGGTCTACACCGTCGAGCACCTGATGTCGGCGCTCGGCGGCCTGGGCGTCGACAATGCCTTCGTCGATCTCGATGCGCCGGAGCTGCCGATCATGGACGGCAGCGCCTCGCCCTTCGCGCTGCTGCTGCAGCAGGCCGGGCTCGAGGAGCAGGCCGCTCCCAAGCGATTCCTGCGGGTCAGGAAATCCATCGAAGTGAAGGACGGGGACAAGTGGGCGCGGCTCGAGCCCTACGCGGGCTTCAGGCTTTCGTTCTCGATCGACTTCCGCCATCCGGTGATCGATCGCAGCACCCAGTCGGTGACCGTCGACTTCGCCGAGACCTCGTATCTCAAGGAGATCGCGCGCGCGCGCACCTTCGGCTTCATGCACGAGGTGGAGAACCTGAAGGACAGCGGCCTCGCGCTCGGCGGCGGGCTCGACAACGCGGTGGTGCTCGACGAGTACGGGGTGCTGAACAGCGGCGGGCTGCGCTTCGCCGACGAGTTCATCCGCCACAAGCTGCTCGACGCCATCGGCGACCTGTACCTGATGGGGCGGCCGCTGCTCGGCGCTTTCAGCGCCCACAAGTCGGGCCACGCGCTGAACAACCGCCTCGCGCGCGCCGCGCTCGCCGAAGCCGGAGCGCTCGAAACCGTGGTGTTCGAGCGCGCCGAGGAAGCGCCCGCCGGCATCGCGTGCCCGGTCTCCCAGTTCGGCTGATCTTCAGGTACGCGGTTTTCGGGGAATGACCCCGCGCCGCCCGAGGAGCGCCTGCAGGGCGTCGCGCGCCGGGGACGGCGCCATCCCCTGGTAGAGATCGCGCAGCCGTTCCAGCGTAGGTGTGGACAAATAGGCACTTTTTCGCGGCGCAACATCGGCTTGCCGTGAGGCGTTTGGTTGCACCCGTATGGAAACTGAATTAACCTGCAAGCGCTGTTTTGAAAAGAAATTTGCCAGGGACGGGGCGAGCAGCCGGAGCTTCGCCGCGGCGGCCGGAGTGGCCGCTGCCAGCAGCAGTTCACCGTCCCTGTAATTGACGACGCGGGACCGGCGCGCCAGGTCCGCCGGCAGGAAGGCGTCGAGCACGCCGGCGAGCGCGCGCAGCTCGTGCGCCTTCGCCAGCACCGGCTGCAGCGTGGCCTCGGCCGCCAGGATCCGGTCGAGCTTGGGGAGACGCACGGAACAATCGTAGGGCAGGAAGGGGAGAAAGTCGTGCAGATTATCCTGATCTCGGACCGGCTCGCCAGGGCGAGATCAGTTCACATGTCGATGCGGCACCTGCTGGGGACGGCGTTCGCCGCGCTCGTGCTCCTGCTCGGCGCCACCGCCGCGTTCTACTGGCTGACCCTGCGCTATGCCGCGGAAGTGCGCCTGCCGGCGCTGCAGCAGCTCGTCGCCGCGGCGCAGCAGGCCGAGACCGAGCGCGAGCGCGTGTTCGTGCAGCAGAACCTCAACTCCATGGCGATGAAGCTCGGCGAGATGCAGGCGCAGCTCACGCGCCTCGACGCGCTCGGCGAGCGCCTCGGCGCGCTCGCCGGCGTGCGGCCGCAGGAATTCCGCCTGGCCGAGGCCCCCGGCCTGGGCGGCGCCGCGCCGACGCAGCTGCCGCAGCAGAACCTGTCGCTCGGCGAGTTCAGCGAGAAGCTGCTCGTGCTCGCGCGCCAGGTCGAGAGCCGCAACGACATGCTCGGCGTGCTCGAGGCGCAGCTGTTCGAGCAGGCGGTGAAGAAGAAGATGATCCCGACCATGATGCCGGTGAAGGCCTCGTACAACCCGTCGGGATTCGGCCAGCGCGTCGACCCGTTCAACGGGCAGTGGGCGATGCACGAAGGCATCGACTTCATCGCCGATTTCGGCGCGCCGATCGTCGCCGCGGCCGGCGGCGTCGTCATCTTCGCCGGCTTCCATCCGCAGTACGGCTACACGATCGAGATCGACCACGGCAACGATCTCGTCACGCGCTACGCCCACACCTCGAAGATCCTGGTGCGCGAGGGCGACCTGGTGCAGCGCGGGCGCAAGATCGCCGAGGTCGGCTCCACCGGCCGCTCCACCGGCCCGCACCTGCACTTCGAAGTGCGCTTCCGGGGCGCGGCGCAGAATCCCGCCAAGTTCCTCGAGTCGACGCCGGTCGCGCGCGCCAAGTAGCGCCCGGTTTTTGCGGGCCAAGAGCCGCCCGCATTTCCTTTTCAAGCTAAAATCGGCGGTTTTCCCCGCCGCCATCTGTGGAATTCCTGCGCAAGGTTCTCGAGCTGCTGTGGCGCCTGCCGGCGCGCATCTTCGGCAGCCGCAACGAGCGGCTGCTACGGCAGTACGCGCCCGCAGTCGAAGCCATCAACGCGCTCGAGCCGGCGCTCGAGAAGCTGTCCGACGCGCTGTTAAGAGAAAAGACCAGTGAGCTGAAAAAGCGCCATGCCGAGGGCGCGACGCTCGACGAGCTGCTGCCCGAGGCGTTCGCCGTAGTGCGCGAGGCGTCGAAGCGCACGCTGCGCATGCGGCACTTCGACGTGCAGCTCCTCGGCGGCATGGTGCTGCACAACGGCAAGATCAGCGAGATGAAGACCGGCGAGGGCAAGACGCTGGTCGCCACGCTGCCCGCGTACCTCAACGCGCTCACCGGCAGGGGCGTGCACATCGTCACGGTGAACGACTACCTGGCGAACCGCGACGCCGAGTGGATGGGCAAGATCTTCCGCTTCCTCGGGATGACGGTCGGCGTCAACCTGCCGCACATGGAGCCCGAGACGAAGCGCGCCGCCTACGCCGCCGACATCACCTACGGCACCAACAACGAGTTCGGCTTCGACTACCTGCGCGACAACATGGCGATGCACGTCGAGGAGCGCTTCCAGCGCGGCCTGCACTACGCCATCGTCGACGAGGTCGACTCGATCCTGATCGACGAGGCGCGCACGCCGCTCATCATCTCCGGGCAGGCCGAGGACCGCACCGAGATCTACCACCGCATGAACGAGGTGGCGCCGCTGCTCGCGCGGCAGAAGGAGGAGAAGAAGCCCGACCAGCCCGACCCGCCGGGCGACTTCTACGTCGACGAGAAGAACCACCAGATCACGATCTCGGAGGCGGGGCACGAGAAAGCCGAGCAGATCCTGGCGCGCGTCAAGCTGCTGCCCGAGGGCGCCAGCCTGTACGAGCCGGCCTACATCAACCTGTTCCACCACCTGAACGCGGCGCTGCGCGCCCACCACCTGTTCCACCGCGACCAGCAGTACGTGGTGCAGGACAACGAGGTGATCATCGTCGACGAGTTCACCGGGCGCCTGATGCACGGGCGGCGCTGGTCCGACGGCCTGCACCAGGCGGTCGAGGCGAAGGAGAAGGTGCGGATCCAGAACGAGAACCAGACGCTCGCCTCGATCACCTTCCAGAACTACTTCCGCATGTACGGCAAGCTCGCCGGCATGACCGGCACCGCGGACACCGAGGCCTACGAGTTCCAGCAGATCTACGGCCTGGAGACGATCGTGGTGCCGACGCACATGCCGATGGTCCGCGCCGACCGCCAGGACCAGGTGTACCGCACCGCTAAGGAGAAGTATGCAGCGGTGATCAAGGACATCCGCGACTGCTGCGAGCGCGGCCAGCCGGTGCTGGTGGGCACCACCTCGATCGAGAACTCCGAGCTGCTCTCGGGCATGCTCGGCCGGGAGAAGCTCGCGCACCAGGTGCTGAACGCCAAGCAGCACGCGCGCGAGGCCGAGATCGTGGCGCAGGCCGGGCGGCCGAAGATGATCACCATCGCCACCAACATGGCCGGCCGCGGCACCGATATCGTGCTCGGCGGCAACGTCGAGAAGCAGTGCGACTTCGTCGAAGCAGACCAGAATTTGGATTCAAGTGAAAAACAAAAACGAATTGAGAAGCTGCGCGGCGAGTGGCAGGCGCTGCACGACCAGGTGGTGAAGGCGGGCGGCCTGCACATCATCGGCACCGAGCGCCACGAGTCGCGGCGCATCGACAATCAGCTGCGCGGCCGCTCCGGCCGCCAGGGCGACCCGGGCAGCTCGCGCTTCTACATGGCGCTCGAGGACCCGCTGCTGCGCATCTTCGCCGGCGAGCGCATCAACCGCATCATGGTGATGCTCAAGATGCCCGAGGGCGAGGCGATCGAGCACGCCATGGTGACGCGCTCGATCGAGAGCGCGCAGCGAAAAGTCGAGGCCAGGAACTTCGACATCCGCAAGCAGCTGCTCGAGTACGACGACGTCGCCAACGACCAGCGCAAGACGATCTACGCCCTGAGGAACGAGCTGCTCGAGTCGCAGGACGTGTCGCCGCGCATCGCCGACCTGCGCGCCGGCGTCGTCGCGGACCTGTTCCGGCTCTACGTCCCCGACGAAAGCATCGAGGAGCAGTGGGATATCGGCGGCCTGGAGAACGCGCTCAAGGCCGAGCTGCAGCTCGAGCTGCCGGTGCGCCGCTGGCTCGAGCAGGAGCCCGAGCTGCAGCCCGAGGCCCTGCTCGAGCGCATCGTCGCGAAGGCCGGCGAGGCCTACCGCGCCAAGGTGCCGCCCGGCGCGGAAGCGTCGTTCCACCAATATGAACGCTACGTCGTGCTGCAGATCCTCGACGCCCACTGGCGCGAGCACCTCGCGGCGCTCGACCACCTGCGCCAGGGCATCCACCTGCGCGGCTACGCGCAGAAGAACCCGAAGCAGGAGTACAAGCGCGAGGCCTTCGAGCTGTTCGGCGCCATGGTCGAGGCGGTGAAGCTGGAAGTCACCAAGACCCTTACCGCCGTGCAGATCCGCACCCAGGAGGACATCAAGCCCGACGACGAGTCGCACGTGGAAAACGTAAGGCCCGTCCATCCGGGCTCCGACGGCGGTACGCAGGCGCAACCCGACTACAACGGCGACGTCGCCGTCGCGGAGGAGCCGAAGAAGAGGCCGGTACGCGTGGGGCAGAAGGTCGGGCGCAACGACCCTTGCCCGTGCGGCTCGGGCAAGAAATACAAGCACTGCCACGGCAAGCTGAGTTGATGGTCACAAGTCGCTTCGGCTGAACGTGGCCGTCAATCTCGACCCTCCAAAAGCGGAGTCGCTGCTTCCTGTCGCCGGCGTCGAGCTCGGCGTCGCGATGGCGGGCGTCAAGAAGCCGGGGCGCAAGGACCTGCTGGTGATGCGCCTCGCGCCGGGCAGCACGGTCGCCGGCGTGTTCACCCGGAACCGCTTCTACGCCGCTCCGGTGCTTCTTGCCAAGAAAAATCTCCGTGGGCGGGAAATCCGCGCCTTGGTGGTCAATACGGGCAACGCCAATGCGGGCACCGGCGCCGACGGGTTGAAGCGCGCCGGCCAGGTGTGCGCGGCGCTCGCCGCGCGGCTGGGCTGCAGGCCCGGGCAGGTGCTGCCGTTCTCGACCGGCGTGATCATGGAGCCGCTGCCGGCCGAGCGCATCATCGCGGCGTTTTCAGGTCTGAGAGACTGCGACTGGGCGTCGGCAGCCGAGGCGATCATGACCACCGACACCGTGCCGAAGGCCTTTTCAAGGAGGATCAGACTGTCCAGGGGAGAGGCCTGCGTCACCGGGATCGCCAAGGGCGCCGGCATGATCCGCCCCGACATGGCGACCATGCTCGCCTTCATCGCCACCGACGCGCAGGTTTCAAAAAAGGAACTTTCCCGGGTGTTGAAGAGGGCAAACGACGTTTCCTTCAACTGCATCACCGTCGACGGCGATACCTCGACCAACGATTCCTTCATGCTGATCGCGACCGGGCAAGGCCCGGCGGCGGCCACGAAAGACTTACCGATACTTGAAAAAGCGGTCAGCGAAGTGGCGCGACAGCTCGCGCAGGCGATCATTCGAGACGGCGAAGGCGCGACCAAGTTCGTCACGCTGCGCGTCGAGCGCGGCCGCAGCGAAGCGGAGTGCCGCAAGGTGGCGTACGCGATCGCGCACTCGCCGCTCGTCAAGACCGCGTTCTTCGCCTCGGACCCGAACCTCGGCCGCATCCTGGCCGCGATCGGCTACGCCGGCGTGGACCTGGACACGCGCAGGATCGATCTGCATATCGACGGCGTTTGCGTCGTCAGGCAGGGGGGCAGGGATCCCGGCTACGTCGAGAACCAGGCGGTCGCAGCGATGCAGAAGCCGGAATTCACCGTGCGCGCGGTGCTGAACCGCGGGCGCGCCGCGGCAACGGTGTGGACTTGCGATCTTTCCTTCGACTACGTGAAAATCAACGCCGAGTACCGCACGTGAGCAAGGAAATCGAAAAAATACTGAAGCGGCTGGAAGAACTCCTTCCTCCCCCTCCGCCGGCGCCCGACTGGAAGGCGAGCGTCGCCTTCCGCTGGCGCAGCGCCGGGCGCCGCGGCGCGCCGGGGTGGCTGCATCCCGTGCGTCACGTCCACCGCATCAGACTCTCCGACCTGCGCGGCATCGACAAGCAGATCGAGCGCGTCGAGCAGAACACGCGCCAGTTCCTCGACGGAAGACCGGCGAACAACGTGCTGCTCACCGGCGCGCGCGGCACCGGCAAGTCCTCGATCGTCAAGGGGCTGCTCAACAAGTACGCCCGGCAGGGCCTGCGGCTGATCGAGGTGGAGAAGAACGACCTGATCGACCTGCCGACCATCGTCGACCAGGTGGCGCCGCGCCCCGAGAGGTTCCTGCTGTTCTGCGACGACCTCTCCTTCCACGGCGCCGAGGAAGGCTATATCGCGCTCAAGGTGGCGCTCGACGGCTCGATCTCGACCACCTCCGAGAACCTGCTGATCTACGCCACCTCGAACCGCCGTCACCTGATGCCCGAGTACATGGCCGAGAACCTCGAGACCAGGTACCTCGGTGACGAGATCCATCCCAGCGAGACGGTCGAGGAGAAGATCTCGCTATCCGAGCGCTTCGGCCTGTGGGTGACCTTCTATCCCTTCGACCAGGACGAGTACCTCGAGATCGTCGAGCACTGGCTCAAGCATTTTGGTGCCGTGGCAAACGAAGCTTCGCGGGAAGAATCCCTTCAGTGGTCCCTGCAGCGCGGCTCGCGCAGCGGGCGGGTCGCCTACCAGTTCGCCCGGGACTGGGCAGGCCGGCACAGCAAGAAAAAGTGATTGAGGTCGCGGCGGCCGTCATTCAGCGGGCCGACGGCTCGTTCCTGCTCGCGCAGCGCCCGGCCGGCAAGGTCTACGCCGGCTACTGGGAGTTCCCCGGCGGCAAGATCGAGCCCGGCGAGCCGCCGGCACGGGCGCTGGCGCGCGAGCTGCACGAGGAGCTCGGCATCGACATCGGCCGGGCTTACCCCTGGATTACCCGCGTGTTCGCCTATCCGCACGGCACCGTGCGTCTGAATTTCTTCAGGGTTCGGGAGTGGAAAGGCGAGCCCCATCCGAAGGAAGACCAGGCCATCGCCTGGCAGGCCGCCGGCGCGCCGATGGCCGAGCCGATGCTGCCCGCCAACGCCCCGGTGCTCGCCTCCCTCGCGCTGCCCGCCGAATACGCGGTCACAGATGCCGGGCATTACGGCATCGCGGAGATGCTGACGCATCTCGAGCGTCGTGTTAGAGGCGGATTGAAGTTGCTGCAGGTCCGCGAGCCCGCCCTCGACGAATCAAAAAAAAACCTGTTCACCGGTCAGGCCATCGGTCTCGCGCATCGCCACGGCTGCAAGGTGCTGGTGAAGTCGCCGTTTCCCGGGGCCGACGGGATTCACTTCACCGCAGCGCAGCTGATGAATCTGAAAGGAAAACCCCCGGGACTGGTTGCGACTTCATGCCACACGCGTGAGGAGCTTGAGCGCGCGATGCAACTGGAGCTCGACTTCGCGGTTCTCGGACCGGTGAAGGACAAGCCGCCTGCCCTCGGCTGGGAGAAATTCCGCGAGATCGCGCGTGGCGCGAGCATCCCGGTCTATGCGATCGGCGGCCTGGCGCGCACCGACATGGAGGACGCCTGGCGCGCGGGCGCGCACGGCCTGGCTATGATTCGGGGGTCTTGGAGCTAGATTTTCCCTCGGGCAGGCGACGGCTGTTACAGGTTGCAAAAGGTCAGCTCGAAGCCGACGTCCCAGTCGGCGGTGCGCGCCTTCGGGTCCTCGCCGTTCTGCGCCAGGAAGCGGATGTTGAGCACGTACTTGTTGGCGCTGATCTCGGGCACGCAGGGTAGCGTCGGGTCGAGGCGCAGGCGCAGCATCTGCGCGGTCTTGCCGCCGAGCATCTGCTGGAACATGCCCTGCTGCGCCGACAGCGCCTGCGGCTTGCCCGACTCGCGCAGGATGCGCAGGATGATCGCCGAGCCGTCGCGCAGCGGGTGCAGCGGCCCGGTCCACGCCGCGAGGTGGCCGGTGCGCTCGTCCGAGGGGCGGTGCAGCCAGTAGTGGTACGAGGGCAGGTCGAACTCGCAGGCGCCGCCCGGGATGCCGGTGCGCTGCTTGATCGACATCAGCCAGTCGTTCTCGCGCAGGTACTGCCCGATCTTGCCGGTCATCGAGAACAGCGCCTGCGAAGCCTGTTCGATGTCGCGCAGCACGTGCGACAGCGCGTCTTCGGCGATGTCGGGGTTGTTGCGGAACGACAGCAGCACCTGCTTCTGGCGCTCGAGCTCCTGCAGCAGATCGGACTTGAGATCGGCGCGGCCGGCGACTTCCATGATCGCGAACAGCGTGAGCAGCGCCATGTGGTGATCGTGCGGCTCGGTGCGCGCGATGAAGTGGCGCGAGCGCTCGAACAGGTCCTCGAGCCGCAGCAGCGTGCGGATACGCTCGTTGAGCGGATACTCGTAGGTGATCACGGGCTTGCGAATTGTAGGTATTTTTGGTGCAGGGCGGCGACCTGAGTGCGCAATGCGTCACGCGGGCCGCCGTTGTCGATCACGTCGTCGGCCGCGGCCATGCGCCCGGCGCGCGGCACCTGCGCGCGGATGATCGCACGCACCTCGTCCTCCGACAGCCCGCTGCGCGCGCGCACCCGCGCCACCTGGGCTTCCTCGGGGGCGTCGACCACCAGCACGCGGTCGACCCGGCGGCGATAGTCCGGCGACTCGATCAGCAGCGGCACCACGTGCACCACGTAGGGCCCGTGCGCGGCCGCGATGCGCCGTCCCGACTCCTCGCGGATCATGGGGTGCAGCAGCGCCTCGAGCGCGCGCTTCGCCGCGGGATCGGCGAACACCCGGTCGCGCATTTTTTTCCTGTCCATGCCGCCGGCAGGGTCCAGCAACGTGCTGCCAAACAGTTTCTCGATGCCTGCGACTGCGGCGCCGCCCTTCGCGGTGAGCTCGTGCGCGATCGCGTCGGTGTCGACCACGCTCGCGCCCAGCCGGGCGAACTCGTCGGCCGCGGCGCTCTTGCCGCTGCCGATGCCGCCGGTAAGTCCCACCACGAACGTCACAGCCGCTGCATGTACCAGCGCACCATCGGCTCGCCCCAGAACATGGCGACGATGCCCGCGAGCGCGAGATAGGGCCCGAAGTGGAAGCGGAAGCCGGCGTCCCATTTGCCGCGCGCGGCGAGCATCTGGGCCGCGCCGAAGGCTAGGCCGACGAGCGACGAGAGCAGGATCACGAGCGGCAGCATCTTCCAGCCGAGGAACGCGCCCACCGCGGCGTTCATCTTGAAATCGCCGTAGCCCATGCCCTCCTTGCCGGTGAGGAGCTTGTAGCCCCAGTAGACCAGCCACAGCGACAGGTAGCCCGCGGCCGCGCCGATCACCGCATCCTGGAGCGGCACGAACGCGCCGCCCAGGTTGAGGAGCAGGCCCAGCCAGACGAACGGCAGGGTCAGGCTGTCGGGCAGCAAGCCGGTCTGCTGGTCGATGAACGCGAGTGCGATGGTGAACCAGACGAACAGCGCCGCGCCGAGCGCCGCGGCCGAGGCGCCGAAGCGCCAGGTGGCATAGGCCGCGCCAATCCCGGCTAGCGCCTCGACCAGCGGGTAGCGGGCGCTGATCGGCGCGCGGCAGGCCGAGCACTTGCCGCGCAGCGCGATCCAGCTCACCAGCGGCACGTTTTCCCACGCCGGGATGCGGTGGCCGCACGCCGGGCAGGCGGAGCGCGGGGTCACAAGGTTGTAAACACGGCCTTCGGCGGGTTCCTGCGGCGCGGGCTGGCCGGCGAGCTCGGCGCATTCGGCGCGCCATTCGCGCTCGAGCATCTTCGGCAGCCGGTGGATCACCACGTTGAGGAAGGAACCGACGCACAGCCCGACGACCAACGCGGCCCACGGCAGCACGCCCGGCTGGGCGAGCCAGCCGAACGCAGAGGTCAGACGGCCTGCCCCATCTTAAAGATCGGGAGATACATGGCGACGACCATGCCGCCGATGAGCGTGCCGAGCACCACCATGATCATCGGCTCCATCAGCGAGGACAGCGCCTCGACCGCGTCATCGACCTCGGCTTCGAAGAAGTCGGCCACCTTGGAGAGCATGCCGTCGAGCGCGCCGGTCTCCTCGCCGATCGAGCACATCTGGATCACCATGCTCGGGAACACGTTGGAGTTCTGCATGGCGACGGTGAGCGAGGTGCCGGTCGAGACTTCCTGCTTGATCTGCTTGGTCGCGGCCGCGTACACGTAGTTGCCCGCGGCGCCGCCGACCGAGTCGAGCGCCTCGACCAGCGGCACGCCCGCCGCGAACATCGTCGCCAGCGTGCGCGTCCAGCGCGCGATCGAGGATTTGCGCACCAGGTCGCCGAACACCGGCAGCCTGAGCATCGCCTTGTCCATGAACACCTGCACCGCCATCGAGCGCTTCCAGGCCTCGAGGAAGCCGTAGATCGAGGCGAAGATCACCGGGAACACGATGTACCAGTTGCTGACGAACCAGTCGGAGATGGCCATCACGATCAGCGTCGGCGCGGGCAGGTCGGCGCCGAAGTTGGTGAACACCTCCTTGAACGCCGGGATCACGAAGATCATGATCACCGCGGTGATGATGAACGCCACCGCGATGATCGCGATCGGATAGAACAGCGCGGCCTTGATCTTCGACTGGATGGCGAGGATCTTCTCCTTGTAGGTCGCGAGGCGGTCGAGCAGCGTCTCGAGAATCCCCGCCTGCTCGCCCGCGGCCACCAGGTTGCAGAACAGCGCATCGAAATATAGCGGGTACTTGCGGAACGCGGCGGCGAGCGCGGCGCCAGTCTCGACCTCGGTCTTGATGTCGACGAGCAGCTTCGCCACCGCCGGGTTGGACGCGCCCTTGCTCACGATGTCGAACGACTGCAGCAGCGGCACGCCGGCCTTCATCATCGTCGCGAGCTGCCGCGTGAACAGCGCGATGTCCTTCGAGGTGACCCTGCCGCCGCCCATGCGGCGCTGCTTCCTGACCTTGGTGAGCAGCACGCCCTGGCGGCGCAGGGTGGCGTTGACCGCGGCCTCGCTCGCCGCGCGCAGCTCGCCGCGGATGATTTTCCCGGCCTTGTCCTTTCCTTCCCACAGCCAGGTGAATTCCTTGACCCCGCCTTTTGCCGCAGCAGCCGCCGCCGTTGCCATAGTGCCGAAAGCCTCCCGTTAGGCCGCGATGATGCGCTCCAGGGATAACTTTGTAAAGGCTGAACTTCCCGCTCTAAGCCTCTGAGGGCTCGGTACTTTCCACCGTTTCCACAGGCTTGAAGATGCGCACCGTCTTGATCGTCCGGCCCTGCGCGTGAACGATCTCCAGCGGCACGTTGCCGATCTTGATCGAGACGTCGGCCTCGGGGATGTCCTGCAGGTGCTCGAGGATCAGGCCGTTCAGGGTCTTCGGGCCGTCGGTCGGCAGCGACAGCCCGAGCGCCCGGTTCACCTCGCGCACCGGCGTCGTGCCCTCCGCGGTGGCGCCTCCGGCCGCGTCCCACCCGAGCGCCGGGCCGGCGGCGGGCAGCGAGGTGGTGAACTTGCCGATGATCTCCTCGACGATGTCCTCGAGCGTCGCGAGCCCCATCAGCTCGCCGTACTCGTCCACCACCAGCGCGATGCGCTCCTGGTTCTCCTGGAAGTACTGTATCTGCGCGAGCACCGGCGTGCTCGCGGGCACGAAGTAGGGCTCGGCGAGCATCGATTCCAGCGCCGGCTTGTCGAGCGTGCCGGTGGGCAGCGCCGCCAGCACCTTCTTCAGGTGCAGCACGCCGATCACCTCGCCCAGCGCGCTGCGGAACACCGGCAGGCGCTGGTGGTAGCTGGTGACCAGCTGGCGAACGATCGTGTCCATGTCGTCGTCGAGCTTGAGCGACTCGATCTTCGCGCGCGGCACCATGATGTCCTGCACCGTGACCGCGCCGACGTCGAACAGGTTCATCAGGATGGAGAAGTGCTTCTTCGGCATGAAGCTCGAGGACTCGAGCACCAGGGTGCGGATCTCCTCCGGCGAGAGCTTCTCCATCTGGGTGTTGTCTTCCGGACGGATGCCGACGAGCAGCAGCAGCGGCCGCACGAACAGATTCACGAACCAGACGCCCGGCTGCAGCAGCCACTGGATCGGCACCAGCAGGTAGGCGAGCGGCGGCGCCAGCTTCTCGGGGTAGGTCGCGCCGACCACCTTGGGCGTGATCTCGGCGAACACGATGATGAGGAACGAGATCGCAAGGGTGCTGACGGCGTAGGCGAGCTTTCCCTGGCCGAACAGGCCCACCGCGATCAGGCTGGCGATCGTCGCCGCGGCCGCGTTCACCAGGTTGTTGCCGATCAGGATGGCGCCGAGCAGCCGGTCGGTGCGCTTGAGGAGCCGCTCGACGCGCGCGGCGCCGCCGTGCTCCTGCGCCACCATGTGCTTCAGGCGGTAGCGGTTGATCGCCATCATGCTGGTCTCGGCGATCGAGAAGAAGCCCGAAATGACCAGCAGCACCACCAGCGCGCCGATCATCCAGCCGAGGGAGAATTCCTCCATCAGCTGCGCCCGAGCAGCACTTCGAGCACGAAGCGGCTGCCGACGTAGGCGAGCAGCAGCATCAGGAAGCCCGACAGCGTCCAGCGCAGCGCGGTGCGGCCGCGCCAGCCGTAAAGCCAGCGGCCGGCGAGCAGCCACCCGAAGGTCAGCCACGACAGCAGCGCGAACACCGTCTTGTGGTCGAAGCGCAGCGCGCGCCCGAACAGCGTCTCCGAGAACGCGATGCCGGTGACCAGCGTCGCCGTCAGGAAGACGAACGCGGCCGCGATCATCCTGAACAGAAGTGCTTCAAGCGTGAGCAGCGGCGGCAGATTGGGAAACGCAATGGCGCCCTTGGTCTGCAGCTGGCGTTCGGCCACCGCCATCAGCGTCGCGTGCAGCAGCGCGATGACGAACAACCCGTACGCGATCATCGCGAGCGCGAGGTGCAGCTTGAATTCCGCCGCCTGCGCGTGCGCGCCGCTGGAGGCGAGGCCCGGAAAAATCGCCGGCAGCGGCGCCGCCAGGGCGGCGAGCGGCAGCACCAGCGGCTGCATGCCCTCCAGCTCGTAGAACAGGCTCTCCAGCCAGTACAGCGCGACGCCGATGAACATCATCACCGAAAGCGCCTGCGCGAAACCAAACCTGAGTTCTCTGGAGAAAACCCCCTCATAGAGCAGCCAGCCGTGCAGCGCCAGTGGGACCAGGATCGCGATTCTTTCCCATCCGCGCAATCCCTTCGCGCCTTCGCGGCGCCAGCGGGTATTCCAGAAGTGCCAGGCGAGCCCGACGTACATGGCCGAGACGATTGCGTGAATTACAATGTCGGGCACCGCTTCAGTTTATCACCCATGCTCGACACCCTGACCGCGCGCCTCGCGCGCATCGTGAAGACTATTCGCGGCGAGGCGCGCCTCACCGAGTCGAACATCCAGGAGGCGCTGCGCGAAATGCGCGTGGCCCTGCTCGAGGCCGACGTCGCGCTGCCGGTGGTGAGGCACTTCACCGACGCGGTGCGCTCGGCCGCGCTCGGCGAGGAGGTGGTCGGCAGCCTGACGCCCGGCCAGGCGCTGGTCGGCGTAGTGCACCACGAGCTGGCGAAGCTCATGGGCGAGGCCAACGTCGGCCTCGACCTCGCCACCCAGCCGCCCGCGGTCATCCTGATGGCCGGCCTGCAGGGCTCGGGCAAGACGACAACTTGCGGCAAGCTGGCTAGGGTTTTGGTTGAAAGCAAAAAACGGGTAGCTCTCGTGTCGTGCGATGTGTATCGCCCGGCCGCGATCGAGCAGCTCAAGACGGTTTCCTCGCAAGCCGGTGGTGTTTTCATTGAATCAAAAGTCGGCGAGAAACCCGCCGACATCGCCCGGCGCGCCCTCGATTACGCGCGCACGCACTACATGGACGTCCTCATCGTCGACACGGCGGGCCGCCTCGCGATCGACGAGCAGATGATGCGCGAGATCGCCGAGCTGCACGCGGCGCTTAAGCCCGTCGAGACGCTGTTCATCGTCGACGCGATGCAGGGCCAGGACGCGGTCAACGTGGCGCGCGCCTTCAACGAGCGCCTGCCGCTCACCGGCGTGATCCTCGCCAAGTTGGACGGAGATGCCCGTGGTGGCGCGGCCCTCTCCGTACGACACGTCACCGGAAGCCCGATCAAGTTCGCCGGCGTCGGCGAGAAGCTCGACGGCCTCGAGGCCTTCCACCCCGGGCGCATGGCCTCGCGCATCCTGGGCATGGGCGACATCGTGTCGCTGGTCGAGGAAGCGCACGCCAAGATCGACCTCGAGGAAGCTCAACGCGTCGCGGAGAAGGTCAGGAAAGGGAAGGGCTTCGACCTCGAGGACTTCAAGCAGCAGATCGTGCAGATGAAGAAGATGGGCGGCGTCGCCTCGCTCATGGACAAGCTGCCCGCGCAGCTCGTCGGCCAGATCGATCCCGCCAAGCTCCAGGACGAGAAGCAGTTCAAGCGCATCGAAGGCATCATCAACGCCATGACCCCGCAGGAGCGCCGCAGGCCCGAGCTGATCAAGGCCTCGCGCAAGCGCCGCATCGCCGCCGGCGCCGGCGTCCCGGTCCAGGCCGTCAACCAGCTGCTGAACCAGTTCGAGCAGATGCAGAAAATGATGAAGCTGATGAAGGGCGGCAACCTGCAGCGCCTGATGCGCGGCATGAAGGGCATGCTTCCCGGAATGCGCTGACCCGGCCCGCCGCCCGCCTACTTCGAGCGCTCGGATTCCCGCTGGTGGCTTGACTGCCAGTCGTCGAGCTGCCGCTCGGCGTTGCCCTGGCTCACGCGGTACGCCGCCTGGATCGTCTCGACCAGCCGATCGCGCCTGCCGGCGACCGAATCGAGCTGCCGATCGGTGATCTTCGGCCAGTGCAGCTTGATGATTTCCCGGAAGCGGCTCCAGTCGCCGGCGATGCGCTCCCAGCTCACGGATGATACCGGTCGGTCACGTGCTACGATACTGACCGGTAACCTACGGGTCAAGCAGGCATCCAGTGGCCAAGAAGCGCGGAGCCGAGCGTCCTAGCGCGCGCAAGCGGATCTTCGACACCGCCGCGGAGCTGTTCTACCGCAGGGGAATCCGCGCCGTGGGCGTCGAGACGATCGCGGCCGAGGCCGACAGCACCAAGATGAGCCTCTACCGCAGCTTCCTATCGAAGGACGAGCTGGTGGCCGAATGGCTGCGCCACCACGACGCCGGTTTCTGGCGCGCCTGGGACGCGATGCAGCAGCGCCATCCCGACGACGCGCGCAAGCAGCTCGCGGCCGCCTTCACCCTGCTCAGCAAGCACGTCTCCGATCCGCATGCGCGCGGCTGCCCCATGGCCAATGCGGCCGTCGAGATCACCGCGAAGGACCATCCGGCGCGCAAGGTGATCGAGGCGCACAAGGCCAAGCTGCGCGCGCGGCTCACCGAGCTGTGTGGACGCATAGGCGCGCGCGAGCCGGGGCTGCTCGCCGACCAGCTGTTCCTCCTGATGGAAGGCGCGCAGGTCAGCACCATCCTTGGCGTGCGGGGTCCCGCCCGCAACGTCGCGCGCGCGGCGGATGCCCTGATCGATTCGCAGCTCGGCGAAAAGCACGCCGCCTAGCTTCCCGAATCGGAAACGAAACCGATTCTGCGCCTGGGCGCCAGGGCTGGCGGCGCCATGAGCTCGCGAATCGCATCGAAGGAACGCGGCTCGACAGCCCGCGTTGACGGAGCGCAGCCAAAACCTTCCAAAGCCCTGATTTCTCCCGTATAATCCGCGCCTTTTCGCGGTTTGCGGAGTCTTCCAAATGGTGGTGATTCGACTGCGCCGGGGCGGCGCGAACAAGCGGCCGTTCTTCCATGTCGTGGTGGCCGACTCGCGGCGCGCGGCGGGCAAGAAGTTCATCGAGCGGCTGGGGTTCTACGACCCCAAGGCGCCGGCGGGGCGCGAGTCGCTGCGCGTGAACCTGGAGCGCGTGAAGCACTGGACCGGCAAGGGCGCGCAACTCTCCGGCACGGCGGCGCGGCTCGTGAAGCAGTTTGCCAAGAAGGCCGCCTGAGAAGCTCGTAGAGATGGGCCGCGTCGCCGGCTCGTACGGCGTGCGCGGCTGGATCAAGGTCGAGGAGCCGCAGCATGCGCTGGCGGCGTGCAGGCGGTGGTGGATCGGCGGGACCGGATATGCCGTCGAGGACGTGAAAGCGCATTCGGGTACGCTGCTCGCCAAGCTGGCGGGGTTCGAGAGCCGCGAGACGGCGCGCAAGCTCAAGGGATCGAAAGTGTTCGTGCGGCGCGAGGCGCTGCCCGAGCCGGGAACGGGACACTACTACCTCGCGGACCTGGTGGGCCTCGAGGTGGTGAACGGGCGCGGCGAAGCGCTCGGCGTGGTGAAGCGCTGGGTATTCAACGGCGCGCAGGACGTGATGGAAGTGGCCGGCAGCAAGACGCGCTTGATCCCGTGGATCGCGTCGGTGGTACGGGAAGTGGATCTGGAGAAAAGGCAGATCCATATCGAATGGGGGGCGGACTGGTGATCCGCTTCGACGTGGTGACGCTGTTTCCGGAGATGTTCGCGGCGATCACCGGGAGCGGCATCACCAGCCGCGCGCTGGAAGCGGGGCTGTATTCGCTGACGACGTGGAATCCGCGCGATTTCACGACCGACAACTACCGGACGGTGGACGACCGTCCGTACGGCGGCGGGCCGGGCATGGTGATGCTGGCCGAGCCGCTGGAGAGAACGCTGGACGCCGTGAAAACCGCAGGGGGCGGCCGGGTGTTATACCTCTCGCCTCAGGGAAAAAAACTCGATCACCGCAGAGTGATGGAGTTGAAGGAAGAACGGGCGCTGACCCTGCTGTGCGGCAGGTACGAGGGCGTGGACGAGCGGCTGCTCGAGCGCCGGGTCGACGAGGAAGTGTCGATCGGCGACTTCGTGCTCTCGGGCGGCGAGGTGGCGGCGATGGCGCTGATCGACGCCTGCGTGCGCCAGCTGCCGGGCGCGCTCGGCGACCAGGCTTCGGCGCTGGAAGAGTCGTTCGCGGGCGGGCTGCTCGACTGCCCGCAGTACACGCGGCCCGAGACGTACCGCCACGCCAGGGTGCCCGAGGTGCTGCTCTCGGGGCACCACGAGAACATCCGGCGCTGGCGGCTGAAGCAGGCGCTGGGCCGGACCTGGCTGCGCAGGCCCGAGCTGCTGCAGGCGCGGAATCTGACCGCAGAGGAAAGAAGGATGCTGGAGGAATTCCAGCAGGAACACAGGAGCTAGGCCATGGACCTCATCAGGACACTCGAGCAGGAAGAGATCAAGCGCCTCAAGAAGGAGGTGCCGGACTTCTCGCCCGGCGACACCGTGGTGGTGAACGTCAACGTGGTCGAGGGGGAAAGGAAGCGCCTGCAGGCTTTCGAGGGCATGGTGATCGCCAAGCGCAACCGCGGCCTCAACTCCTCGTTCATCGTGCGCAAGGTGTCCTCGGGCGAGGGCGTCGAGCGCACCTTCCAGACCTACTCGCCGCTGATCGCCTCGATCGAGGTGAAGCGCAAAGGCGACGTGCGCCGCGCCAAGCTCTACTACCTGCGCGCGCGCTCGGGCAAGTCGGCCCGCATCCGCGAGCGCACCGGCGGCGAAGAAACGGGCGGCGCAGAGGGCGGGCGCAAAGGCGAGGAGTAAAATCCGCTGATGCGCCGCGAATCCGCAGCCATCAGCCCCGCAGCCGAAGTCATCGCGGCGATCCGCGCCGGCGAGGTCGTGGTCCTGGTCGACGACGAGGACCGCGAGAACGAGGGCGACCTGGTGTTCGCCGCCGAGTTCGTCACCGCCGAGAAGGTCAACTTCCTCGCCAAGCACGGGCGCGGGCTCATCTGCATGCCGCTGACCGAGGAGCACGCGGCCCGGCTCGGCCTGCGGCCGATGGTCGAGCAGAACCGCTCGCGCCACGGCACCAACTTCACCGCGTCGATCGAGGCCGCCGAGGGCATCGCCACCGGCATCTCGGCGCAGGATCGCGCCCTGACGATAAAAATTGCTTCTTCTGAAAAATCAACTTCGGCGGATATCGTGCAGCCGGGCCATGTCTTCCCGCTGATCGCGCATCCGGGCGGCGTGCTGGTGCGCGCCGGCCATACCGAGGCGTGCTGCGACCTCGCGCGCCTCGCCGGGCTCACGCCGGCCGCGGTGCTGTGCGAGATCATGCGCGACGACGGCACCATGGCGCGGCTGCCGGATCTCGTGCAGTTCGCCGCCGAGCACCAGCTGAAGATCGGCACCATCGCCGACCTGATCGAGTACCGCAGCCGCAACGAGTCGCTGGTGCAGCGCGTCTCCGAGCGCGAGATCGATACGGCATGGGGCAGATTCCATATGGTGTCTTACCGTGACCTGTCGGTCGGTGCCCTCCACCTGGCGCTGGTCCACGGCACGCCGGACCCGAAGAAGGAGACTCTCGTCAGGGTGCACGAGCCGCTTTCGGTGATCGATCTGCTCGACGCTGGCGCGGGCACGCATTCCTGGGGCGTGGGCGCGGCGCTGAAGACGATCCGGCAGGCGGACGCGGGCGTGATGGTGCTCATGAACTGCAACCAGGAAAGCCGCTCGCCGCAGGCGGGGTCCGGCATCGACCTGCGGCTCTACGGCATCGGCGCGCAGATCCTGCGCGACCTTGGCGTCGGCCGGATGCGGCTGATGGCCGCCCCCCGCAAGATGCCCAGCATGGCCGGCTTCGGCCTTGAGGTCGTCGGATACCTGAAAGGCTAGCGCGATGCGCCTCGGCATCGTCGCCAGCCGCTTCAACGAGGAGATCTGCGGCAAGATGCTGGAGCGCGCGCGCGCCGAGGCGCAGAAGCTGAAGGCCGAATGCACCGTGGTCAGCGTTCCCGGCGCGCTCGAGATCCCGCTCGCGCTGCAGTGGATGGCGCAGTCGGGCCGCTTCGACGCGCTGGTCGCGCTCGGCGCGGTGATCCGCGGCGACACCCACCACTTCGAGGTCGTGGCGAACGAGTCGGCGCGCGGCGTGATGGACGTGATGCTCGACTTCGGCCTGCCGGTGGCGAACGGCATCCTCACCGCGCAGGACGAGGCGCAGGCGAACGCGCGGCTCGACAAGGGCGCCGAGGCGGTGCGCGTGGCGGTGGAGATGGCCAAGTTGAGGGAGCAAATGAGGGCTCCGCCGCATGAGACACGCTAGGCGGCAGGCGCGCGAAGTGGCGCTGCAGGCGCTGTACGCCTGGCAGCTTTCCGGCGCCGACCCGCTCGAGGAGGCGCGCTCCATCGAGGGCTATGAGGACAGCGCCTTCCTGGACAAGCTGCTGCTCGGGGTGCGCGGCCGCGCGCTCGAGCTCGAGCAGCTCATCACGCCGCACCTCGACCGCGAGTTCGCGCGCCTTTCGCCGGTCGAGCGCGCCATCCTGTACATCGGCGCCTTCGAGCTCGCCGAGCACCCGAAGACGCCGTTCAAGGTGGTGCTGAACGAGGCGGTGGAGCTCGGCAAGAGCTTCGGCGCGACCGACGGCTACCGCTTCGTCAACGGCGTGCTGGAGAAGATCGCCAGTGCCGTGCGCCCCGAGGAAGTCGCGCGCTCCAAGAACATCCCCTGAACGAGTTCGAGATCATCCGCCGCTATTTCGACCGGCCGCCGAAGCGCGCGCTGATCGGGGTGGGGGATGACTGCGCGCTGCTGCGGCCCGACGCCGGCCTCGACCTCGCGGTGACGAGCGACATGCTGGTCGAAGGGCGCCATTTCCTGCCCGGCGCGGAGCCGCGGCTGCTTGGCCACAAAGTGCTCGCGGTGAACCTCTCGGACCTCGCGGCGATGGGCGCGACGCCGCGCTGGGCGACGCTCGCCATGGCCCTGCCGGCTGCCGAGCCCGCCTGGCTCGCGGAATTCTCGGCCGGGCTGTTCGCGCTCGCCGTGCGCCACGGCGTCGACCTGGTGGGCGGCGACACCACGCGCGGAGAGCGGCGCACCTTCTGCATCACCGCGATCGGCGAAGTGCCGCCGGGAATGGCGCTCGCGCGCGGCGGCGCGCGGCCCGGCGACGACCTGTGGGTCTCGGGCGAGCTCGGCGGCGCCGCGCTCGGCCTCGCCCACCCCGAAATCAGCGAGGCGGCGCAGCGCCTGCACGCGCCCGAGCCGCGCGTCGAGCTCGGCGAGCGGCTGCGCGGGCTGGCGCACGCCGCGATCGACGTTTCCGACGGCCTCGCCGGTGACCTGCTGCACATCCTGGAGCGCTCCGGCGTCGGCGCGACGATCGAGTACGCGTTGATTCCAAGGTTTCCTGCCTTTGAGAAGCTGAAAGACCCAGAGCTCGAGAAGAACTGCGTGCTCTCCGGCGGCGACGACTACGAGCTCGCGTTCGCCGCCCCGGGCGAGCATCGCGCCGAGCTCGAGGCGCTGGCGCACGAGCTCAAGCTCGCGCTCACGCGCATCGGCAGCGTCACTGCGGGCGCCGCGCGCCTGGCGGTGCTGGCCGCCGACGGCAAGCCGATCGCGCACCGCGGCGGCTTCGACCATTTCGCGCAGCCGTGATCGCCTTGCGCCCGCGCCCGGGGCTCGCGTTCTCGCATCCGGCGCATTTCGTCGCCTTCGGCTTCGGCGCGGGCCTCGTCCCGCTCGCCCCGGGGACCGCGGGCACGCTCCTCGGCTGGGGAATCGGCTGGGCGCTCGGCGGGTTTTCCGGCCTGGTGCTGCTGTGCATCGCGGCCGTCCTTTTCGCGCTCGGCGTGTGGGCCTGCGGGGTCGCCGGCCGCAACCTCGGCGTCGCCGACCACGGCGCGATGGTGTGGGACGAGGCGGTCGCGTTCCTGCTGATCCTCGCCATCCTGCCGCGCGAGGCTGCGTGGCAGGCCGCGGCGTTCGTCGCGTTCCGCTTCTTCGACATCGTCAAGCCGCCGCCGATCCGGCACTTCGAGCGGCGCTTCGGCGGCGGCTTCGGCGTGATGTTCGACGACATCGTCGCGGCGGCCTACACGCTGCTGCTTCTCGCCGCCGTGAAGAGGGCGTTGTTCTGAAGATCGCGAAACAAGTCGGCAAGCGCCTGAAGGCCGCCGGCGAAATGCTGGTCACCGCCGAATCGTGCACCGGCGGCTGGGTGGCGCAGGCGGTCACCTCGGTCGCGGGATCCTCGGACTGGTTCGAACGCGGCTTCGTCACGTACTCGAATGCGGCCAAGCAGGAGCTTCTCGGGGTCAAGGCAAGGACCTTGAGAAAGCACGGGGCGGTCAGCGAGGAGACCGCGCGCGAGATGGCGCGCGGCGCGCTCCGCCGCAGCAAAGGTGGCTTCGCAGTGTCGGTTACCGGCGTTGCCGGTCCTTCCGGCGGCAGCAAGGCGAAGCCGGTCGGCATGGTGTGCTTCGCGTGGACTTATCAAGACAAGACCAAAACCGAGACGCGGCGCTTCTCCGGTGACCGCGAAAGCGTGCGCCGGAAGTCGGTAATCCGCGCGCTGCAAGGGGTCCTGGAGCAGCTGGCGGGAGGATAATGCGGCATGGGCTCAGTCAGGCCGGCCGCGGTTGCGGGCATGTTCTATCCGGCCGACGCGCGCACCCTCGCCGGCGAGGTCGACGAGCTACTCGGCGGCGTCGACCCGGGCGCGCCGCGCCTGGGCCATCCCAAGGCGCTGGTCGTGCCGCACGCCGGCTACGTCTACTCCGGGCCGGTCGCGGCGCACGCCTATGACGAGCTCGCCGCCGCGCGCGGCCGCGTGCGCCGCGTGGTGCTGCTCGGGCCGGTGCACCGCGTCCCGGTGCGCGGCCTCGCGGTGCCGAGCGCCGGCGCCTTCGCCACGCCGCTCGGCACGGTGCGCCTCGACGCCGACGCGCTGCGCGCGGCGCGCGCGCTGCCGCAGGTGGTCGAAAGCGACGCGGCGCACGCGCTCGAGCATTCGCTCGAGGTGCAGCTGCCGTTCCTGCAGAAGATGCTCGGCGAGTTCGCGCTCGCGCCCTTCGCGGTCGGAGCCGCGAGCGTGCCGGAGGTCGCCGAGGTGATCGAGCGCCTGTGGGGCGGGCCCGAGACGCTGGTGGTGATCTCGACCGACCTGTCGCACTACCACCCGTACGAGCAGGCGCGCGCGATCGACGGCGCGACCGTCAGGCGCATCGCGAGCTTTGCCACCGACCTGGATCACGACGAAGCCTGCGGCGCGACGCCGCTGAATGGTTTCTTGTCCTTTGCAAAAGGCAAAAATCTCGAGATCAAGCTGCTCAGCGCCTGCAACTCGGGCGACACCGCGGGAGGCAAGGGGCAGGTGGTCGGCTATTCGGCGTTCGCGCTGTACGAGGACGGCGAAGTCTCGCCCGATCGCGCCGGAGAGACGCTGCTGTCGATCGCGCGCAACGCCATCGAAAGCAGCCTGTCGGGGAAACCCAGGCAGGCCTTTCCCGCGCCCTGGCTGAGTCAAACCGGCGCAAGCTTCGTCACGCTGACCAAGGACCGCGCGCTGCGCGGCTGCATCGGCAGCCTCGAGCCGGCGCGCGCGCTCGGCGACGACGTGGCCGAGAACGCGCTCGGCGCGGCGTTCCGCGACCCGCGCTTCCCGGCGATGACGGCGGCCGAATGGCCGCAGTGCCGCGTGGAGGTATCGCTCCTCTCGACGCCGAAGCCGCTGCGCTTCGCCGACGAGGCCGATCTGCTGTCGCAGATCCGCGCCGGGGAGGATGGGTTGATCCTGGAAGGGGAGGGCAAGCGCGGCACTTTCCTGCCGCAGGTGTGGGAAGGCATCGCCGACAAGCGCCTTTTCATCACAGAGCTGATCAAGAAAGCGGGACTGCCTGCCGATATCCGTCTTACACGGTGCAAGGTCTCGCGCTACCGGGTCTTCAAATGGAAAGAGTAGAAACCGCCTATCCCGGCCGCTGGTGGCACGCGCTGCCCGACGGGCGCGTGCAGTGCGACCTGTGCCCGCGCGACTGCAAGCTGCACGAGGGGCAGCGCGGGATGTGCTTCGTGCGCAAGATGGAGCAGGGCCGCATGGTGCTCACCACCTACGGCCGCTCGTCGGGCTTTTGCATCGACCCGGTGGAGAAGAAGCCGCTCAACCATTTCTATCCCGGGACTTCGATCCTGTCGTTCGGCACCGCGGGCTGCAACCTCGCCTGCAAGTTCTGCCAGAACTGGGACATCTCCAAGTCGCGCGAGATGGACCGGCTGCAGGACCAGGCGAGCCCCGAGGCGATCGCCGCCTCGGCGATCCGCCTGGGCTGCAAGTCGGTCGCGTTCACTTATAACGACCCGGTGATCTTCGCCGAGTACGCCATGGACATTGCCGATGCCTGCCACGACAGGGGCGTGCAGGCGGTGGCGGTGACCGCGGGCTACATCCACGCCGAGCCGCGCCGCGAGTTCTACGCGAAGATGGACGCGGCCAACGTCGACCTGAAGGGCTTCACCGACGAGTTCTACTTCAAGATCTGCGGCGGCAGGCTGCAGCCGGTGCTCGACACGCTGGTGTACCTCGTCAAGGAAACCGGCGTCTGGACCGAGATCACCACGCTGATCATTCCCGGCAAGAACGATTCCGACGAGGAGATCAAGGCGGAGTGCAAGTGGCTGCGCATAAATCTCGGGCCCGACGTGCCGCTGCATTTCACCGCCTTCCACCCCGACTGGAAGATGATGGACGTGCCGCGCACGCCGGCGGCGACGCTGACGCGCGCGCGCGAGATCGCGCAGTTAGCGGGCCTAAACTACGTCTACACCGGCAACGTGCACGACGAGGCGGGCGGCTCGACCTACTGCCCGTCCTGCGAGCAGGCGGTGGTGCGCCGCGACTGGTACGACATCCGCGGCTACCAGCTCGACGACGCCGGCGCCTGCAAGTCCTGCGGCGCGCGCATTCCCGGCCGGTTCCAGAAGTTCGGCAAACCTTTCGGTCCGCGCCGTATCCCGGTCAGACTCGCGCAGCCCGCTTGAGGCCGGCTCTCGGTCCCGGCTCCAGCCGATGAGCGAACGCTACGACGCGATCGTGATCGGCGCCGGGCAGGCGGGGCCGGCGCTGTGCGCGCGGCTGGATCGCGAGGGGCTGAAAACCGCGCTCGTCGAGCGCAAGCTCATGGGCGGAACCTGCGTCAACGTGGGCTGCATTCCTACCAAGACGCTCGTCGCCAGCGCGCGCGCGGCGCACATGGCGCGCCGCGGCGCCGAATACGGGTTCTCCGCCGGCGACATCCGCGTCGACATGCGCGCGGTGAAGAGCCGCAAGCACGCGGTGGTGAAGCACTCCTCCGACGGCCTCGCCGACTGGATCGGCGGCATGAAGAACGTGACGCTCGTCGAGGGCCACGCGCGCTTCACCGGGCCGCGTGCCGTCGACGTCGGCGGCCGCGCGCTGCAGGCGGACCGCGTGTTCCTCAACGTCGGCGGCCGCGCGCTGGTGCCGGACATCCCGGGCGTGAAGGATGTGCCGTTCCTCACCAACAGCAGCATGATGGACGTGGACCGCGTGCCCGAGCACCTGCTGATCATCGGCGGCAGCTACATCGGCCTGGAGTTCGCGCAAATGTACCGACGCTTCGGCTCGAAGGTCACGGTGGTCGAGAAATTCGACAAGCTCCTGCCGCGCGAGGACGACGACGTCGCCACGGAGATCCGCGCCGTTCTCGAGCGCGAGGCAATCGAGATCCGCACCGGCGCCGAGTGCATGGCGCTGACGAAAAAGGGCGGCCGCGTGGCAGTCGGGCTCGAATGCAAGGACGGCGCGCCGATCGCCGAGGGCAGCCACCTGCTGCTCGCCGTCGGGCGCCTGCCGAACACCCACGACCTCGGGCTGGAACAGGCGGGCATCGAAACCGACGCGCGCGGCTACATCAAGGTCGATGACGCCTGCCGCACCAGCGCCGACGGCGTGTGGTGCATGGGCGACGCGAACGGCAAGGGCGCGTTCACGCACACCTCCTGGAACGACTATGAGATCGTCGCCGCCAACCTGTTCGACAACGACCCGCGCAGGATCTCCGACCGCATCCCGTGCTACGCGCTGTTCATCGATCCGCCCCTCGGCCGCGTCGGCATGAACGAGGACGAGGCGAGGAAGAGCGGCAAGCGCATCCTGCGCGGCAAGATGCTGATGACCCGCGTCGGCCGCGCGCGCGAGGCCGGGGAGACGCAGGGATTCATGAAAGTGGTGGTGGACGCCGAATCGAAAGAGCTTCTCGGCGCCTCGCTGCTCGGCCTGAACGCAGACGAGATCGTGCATTCGCTGCTGGACGTCATGTACGCGAAAAAGCCCTACACCACCATCCAGCGCGCGGTGCACATCCACCCGACGGTCACCGAGCTCATTCCGACGCTGCTCGGGCTGCTGAAGCCCTTCCCGGGCTGACTAGTCCTTCAGCAGCAGCTGGATGAGCGAGGCGCTGCTGTCCCAGCGCTTGCCGCCGCGCGCTTCGAGGTGGGCGTAGAACTGGTCGACCAGCGCGGCCACCGGCAGGCGCGCGCCGCTCTGCCTGGCCTGGGCGAGGCAGATGCCCATGTCCTTGCGCATCCACTCGATGGCGAAGCCGAAGCCCTCGGCCTTGAGCTCGCTCATCGGCTTCCAGCGGTTCTCCATCTGCCAGGACTGCGCCGCGCCCTTCGAGATCACGGAAACGACTTTCTCGAGGTCCAGGCTGTTCCGCTTCGCAAAGGCCAGCGCCTCCGCCAGCGCCTGGGCGAGCCCGACGATGCAGATCTGGTTCACCATCTTGGTGAGCTGTCCCGCGCCCGGCCCGCCGATCAGCGCGCACATCTTGGCGTAGACGTCGAGCACCGGCTTCGCTTTGTCGAAGGCGGCCTGCTCGCCGCCGCACATGATGCCGAGCTGGCCGTTCACCGCGCCCGCCTGGCCGCCCGAGACCGGCGCGTCGACGAAGCCGATGCCGCGCTCTTTCGCCTTTCCATAAAGCTCTCTAGCAACCGTGGCTGACGCGGTGGTGTGGTCCACCAGGATCGCGCCCTTCTTCATCCCGGCGAGCACGCCGCTGTCTTTTCCATCTGGGCCATAGACCACCGAGCGCACGTCGTCGTCGTTGCCGACGCACATCATGACGAAATCGCAGTCCTGCGCTGCCTCGCGCGGCGTTGGGGCGTGCTTGCCGCCGTGCTCCTTGACCCACTGCTGCGCCTTGGCCGCAGTGCGGTTGTAGACGGTCACGTCGTGCCCGCCCTTTTTCAGCAGGTGGCCGGCCATGGGATAGCCCATGACCCCCAGGCCGAGGAATGCTGCTTTTGCCATCGTTTTGTCTCCTAAGGGTTTTTTCTCGTGTTGACAGGCCCCGGTCAACCGTCTCACAATACTGAGCGTTTATACAGTATCCGGTGTTGGCCCAGCGTATTTGCCATATGCGCCTGCCGTAGATGCCAACAACAAGAGATATGAAGAGGACCAGCAAGATGGATGACAACAAGTCTAAGGCATTGGCCGCCGCGCTGGCGCAGATCGAGAAGCAGTACGGCAAGGGCTCGATCATGAAGATGGACGACGCGGCGATCAAGGACATCGAGGTGGTGTCCACCGGCTCGCTCGGCCTGGATCTGGGGCTCGGTGTAGGCGGTTTGCCGCGCGGCCGGGTGGTCGAGGTCTACGGGCCGGAATCCTCGGGCAAGACCACGCTTACGCTGCAGGTGATCGCCGAGATGCAGAAAATCGGCGGCACCGCCGCCTTCATCGACGCGGAGAACGCGCTCGACATTTCCTACGCCGCCAAGCTCGGCGTCAAGACCGCGGACCTGCTGATCTCGCAGCCCGACACCGGCGAGCAGGCGCTCGAGATCGCCGACATGCTGGTGCGCTCCGGCGCCGTGGACGTGATCGTCATCGACTCGGTGGCGGCGCTCACGCCCAAGGCCGAGATCGAGGGCGAGATGGGCGAGCCGCAGATGGGCCTGCAGGCGCGCCTGATGAGCCAGGCGCTGCGCAAGCTCACCTCCAACATCAAGCGCACCAACACGCTGGTGATCTTCATCAACCAGATCCGCATGAAGATCGGCGTGCTGTTCGGCAACCCCGAGACCACCACCGGCGGCAACGCGCTCAAGTTCTACGCCTCGGTGCGCATCGACATCCGGCGCATCGGCTCGATCAAGAAGGGCGACGAGGTGGTCGGCTCCGAGACGCGCGTCAAGATCGTGAAGAACAAGGTGGCGCCGCCGTTCCGGCAGGCCGAGTTCGACATCCTGTACGGCGAGGGCATCTCGCGCGAAGGCGAGGTGCTGGAGATCGGCGTGCTCCACGGCGTGCTGGAGAAATCCGGCGCCTGGTACATCTACAACGGCGACCGCCTCGGCCAGGGCAAGGACAACGCGCGCGACTTCCTGAAGGAAAACCCGGAGCTGGCACGCGAGATCGAGGCCAGGATCCGCGAGAAGGCGGGCGTGAAGACTGCGGCTGCCGCCGCCGCTACCGCAGGGGAAGCAACAGGAGACAAGAAAGTCGAGCACCTCCCGACCCGCAAGCGGGGCGGCGGCAACGGCTGAAGATGGACGGTCCTGATACGCCCGCGGAGCTGAAGGCGCGGGCGCTCAGGCACCTCGTGCGGCGCGAGCACTCGCGTGCGGAGCTCGCCCGCAAGCTCGCTCCGCACGCGGAGTCGGAAGAAGCTTTGAACGCCGTTTTGGACAGTCTCCTTTCAAGGAAGCAGCTTTCGGACGAGCGCTTCGCGGAAGAACGCGCTCGTTCTCTTTCCCGCAAGTACGGCGCGGCGAAGATTCGCCAGGATCTGAAGGCGAGGGGTATCGCCGAAGAAGTCATCGATCGCGTTTCCAGGGAGGGTGAATTAGAAAGAGCGAGGTCGATTCTCCAAAGAAAATATCGCGAGCCGGCGACGACGCGTGAAGAGCGCGCGAAGCGAGCGCGATTCCTTCAGGGTCGGGGCTTCTCTTACGAAGTGATTGCAAAGGCGTTGACCGCCGAATCTGACTCCGGATGACCGCTTCAATTGCATCAATTGCTATAGAATCAGCAGAGCGAGATAAACGCAATAACAACTATGAACAATGCACAACTCGCGTTGCTTGAGTCGGCGCAGCAAGAACTTACACTGTCCGATAGCGCAGTAGTTGGTCGGTATGCAGCGTTAAGTCCAGAAAAATTAAGAGGCGGTTACTACACCCCCGACCACGTTGCCGCGTGGATCAGCGCGTGGGCGATCCGTAGTTCCAAGGATTCTGTATTGGAGCCAAGCTGTGGTGACGGAGCGTTCCTTGAAGCTGTCCTGAATCGACTCGAATTAATCGGCGACCGGCCGAGGAATTTGGTCGCTCAAGTGGTGGGAATAGAAATTTCCGCCGAAGAGGCGTCGCTTTCCCGAGCACGCGTCAATAAATTGCTGGGTCGACGGTCCTCTATGGCCAGAGTATTGGCGCAGGACTTCTTTTCGTGGTGGCTATCTTCGAATAGAACCTCTTCAGACGTCGTCGTCGGCAATCCACCATTTATTCGGTATCAAACTTTTCCTGAGCCTAGCCGCGAACGTGCGATGCGCGTTATGCGTGACCTGGGACTTACACCAAATCGCTTAACAAATATTTGGGTTCCTTTTGTTGTCGCTTCCGTAGCTTGCCTAAAGCCAGGTGGCCGATTGGGAATGGTTGTCCCTGCTGAATTGCTGCAAGTCTCTTACGCTTCTCAGCTTCGCGCGTTTCTAACTGACCGGTTTGAGCGGATCGATATCGTCGCTTGCAACGATTTGTTCTTTGAAAATGCGGAGCAAGAGGTGGTGTTGCTCCTGGCGCAAGGACTAATCAAGAGTCCCTCAGATAAAAATCTCTGCCGAGTCGCGATGGCGGAACTATCTTCAGCAAAGGAGTTGAGAGCGACTGAACCGAGCAAGCTACTTGGAAAATCGCAGTGTAAGGATATTCGTCATGACAGTGAGAAATGGCTGAAGTATTTCCTTTCTAGTACCGAAATCGGCCTAATGAGGCGGTTGCGAGAAGACCCGCGGGTAACCGAGCTTTCGTCGCATGGAGAGGTAGACGTCGGAGTGGTGACTGGGAAGAACGAGTTTTTTCTGTTGTCGCATGATCAAGTAAAAAAGCTGGGTGCAGAAAAGTACGTAACTCCGATCGTAGGACGCTCTGCTCATATTCGGGGAGTGCGATTTACCGAGAAAGACTGGAACGCCTTGGCAGAAAAGGGTGATCGCGTTTATTTACTTAACATCCCGGCGGTCAACGGGCATGAGCTACCTTATGGGTGCTTGAACTACATACGAGAGGGGGAACTCGCCGGGTTCCAAAAGGGCTACAAGTGCTCCATTCGTGACCCTTGGTACGCAGTACCGTCGGTTTGGGTGCCAGACGGATTTATTTTCCGGCAAATTTATGATTTCCCCAGGGCAGTACTTAATCGAGCTTCAGCGACTTCTACAGACACAATTCACCGGCTAAGGTGCAGAGCTAAACCCGAGCTCGTTGCAAAAACCCTTTACACGTCACTCACGGCGGCTTCAGCAGAAATAGAGGGCCGCAGCTATGGCGGTGGTGTTCTAGAACTTGAGCCCACGGAAGCAGAGCGTCTTCTCATGCCGGCGCGTTTGAACGGAGGAATGCCTCTGGATGAGTGTGACAGACTTCTTCGTTCGGATCGCTTGACCGATTTGATCGAGGAAAATGATAAGTTAGTGTTACGTGATGGATTGGGAATCGATCGTAATGATTGCAAGATGCTCAACAACATTTGGACCAAGATGCGTGACCGCCGGTCTTCTAGGAGACGTTCGACAAAACCACGTTCTTAGTCGTGCGGAGGCAGTCCTTTGTAACGTTCGGTGTATCGTTTGCAAACGATCTCTGAAAAGTTCTGAATGTGCAAATGTGAACCCACTTCCGGCACATCCTTCGATATCTCGCCGGTGCTCGGGTCCCACACAACGAAAGAGATAGCTTCGGCAAGGTGTGTTTCAGCAGAACTTTCTTTCCTAGTACCCATTCTTTCTAGGGTTCGTAGCAATCCGCGTTGCTGACCCGCTAGCAGCGCCGGCTTCGGGACGGCTACCATGAAGGCGACCACAGCATACGGAAACCGGGTGTGAACGGTTGATGCCTCCGTAGCAAGGTCGTTGATCATGTTCTGCCAGTTCTTCTGAATGCTTTTCTTGTCGTTCAAAGTCTTGCTATCGAACGCGAACCTTACGCCGTCTGGCCTGTAGGCGACGTCAAAATTTTGAGGACGGATTCCCCCCACGATTCGGGCATTCCCCACCTCTACACAATCCGGTTTGGCGGGAAGGATCGCTGTCGAGGTTGGCACGATGCATTTAATCCCCCCGAGCATTTTCGCCAAGGCGTCACCCACCGCCTCGTCGAATACCTTGCCAAAATCCATGCCGTCCTTTTTCCCGAAGTTGCTCTTCGCCAGCCACTTCGTTCCCCAGGACTTCAGGTCTGCTTTGGAGACTTTGATCGCTGGCATCGATACAGCCAGATCTGCCATGGGCCCCCCTGTCCCTGCTCTGCCGTCCCAGTATATCTGCAGCGGGCCTGACGTCGGTTCATGTCATCCGGTACTACTGTATATGCGTTCATATCTTTACATGGGCAACATGTAGAGAGGAGGTGAATGGCGATGGATCAAGCACAAGCATTGGCCGTGGTGCGCTCGCTGGCGAACGGCGTCGATCCGGAGAGCGGGGAGGTGTTTCCGCCGGAAAGCGCGTACCAGAGGCCGCAGGTGGTGCGCGCGCTCTACGAGGCCGCGTCGGCGCTCGAGCGCATCGAGCGCTTCGAGCGGCGCCGGCAGCAGATGCCGCCGAAGACCGGCGAGCCGTGGACCGAGGACGAGGACCGCAAGCTGCTCGCGGGGTTCGACGCGGGACGCGCGCTGCAGGAGCTCGCGGCGGCGCACGAGCGCACCATGGGCGCGGTGCGTGCGCGGCTGCTGAAGTACGGGCGTATCAACGCGTAGCAGCGGGTTTCCCGGGACGGCCGGCCGGCGTCCCGGGGTTTTGGCGGTGCAGTAGAATCTCCGAGTGAAGTCGAACGAGATCCGCTCGGGATTCCTCGAGTATTTCCGCTCGAAAGGCCACACCATCGTGCCCTCGAGCCCGCTGGTGCCGGCGAACGACCCGACGCTGCTGTTCGTCAATTCCGGGATGGTGCAGTTCAAGGACGTGTTCACCGGCAAGGACAGGCGAGCGTATCAGCGCGCCACCACGGCGCAGCGCTCGCTGCGCGCCGGCGGCAAGCACAACGACCTGGAGAACGTCGGCTACACCGCGCGCCACCACACGTTCTTCGAGATGCTCGGCAACTTCTCCTTCGGCGACTACTTCAAGAAGGACGCGATCCAGTTCGCCTGGGAACTGCTCACCCGGGTGTACCGGCTTCCGGCCGAGCGCTTGTGGGCCACGGTCTACGAGACCGACGACGACGCCTGCGAGCTGTGGACGAAAATGATCGGCTTGCCGCGCAGCCGCGTGGTGCGCGTCGGCGACAAGCCCGGCGGCCAGAAGTACCAGTCGGACAATTTCTGGCAGATGGCCGACACCGGCCCGTGCGGCCCGTGCAGCGAGATCTTCTACGACCACGGCCCCGGCATCGAGGGCGGGCCGCCCGGAGCGCCCGACGCGGACGGCGACCGCTACATCGAGATCTGGAACCTGGTGTTCATGCAGTTCAACCGCGACGAGGGCGGCGTGCTCCATCCGCTGCCCAAGCCCTCGGTGGACACCGGCATGGGCCTGGAGCGCATCGCCGCGGTGCTGCAAGGCAAGCACTCGAACTACGAGATCGACCTGTTCCAGGATCTGATCCGCGCCGCGGCGCGCGCAACCGGGCAAAAGGAGCTGAACAACCCGTCGCTCAACGTAATCGCCGACCACATCCGGGCGTGCAGCTTCCTGATCGTCGACGGCGTGATTCCGGGAAACGAAGGCCGGGGCTATGTTTTGAGACGGATTGTGAGAAGAGCAATTCGCCATGGCTACAAGCTCGGCCAGAAGCAGCCTTTCTTCCACCGCCTGGTCGCGGACCTCGACCGGGCCATGGGGGATGCCTACGCGGAACTGCGTTCTGCAAGAACGAGAGTTTCCGAAGTGCTGAAGCAGGAAGAAGAGCGCTTCGCCGAGACGCTGGAAAACGGCATGGGCGTGCTCGAGTCGGCGCTCGCCTCGGGCGAGAAGCTGCTCGACGGCGAGACCGTGTTCCGGCTGCAGGACACCTTCGGCTTCCCGGTCGACCTTACCGCGGACATCGCGCGCGAGCGCGGCGTGCGCATCGACATGGCGGGCTTCGAGGCGGCGATGGACGCGCAGCGCAGCCGCGGCCGGGCGGCCTCGCGCTTCGCGCAGGCGGCGGAGCTGGAGTATTCGGGCGCCAGGACCGAGTTCCACGGCTACGACGCCCTGAGCCTGGGCGCGAAGGTCGTGGCCCTCTACCGCGAGGGGGCGCAGGTGAAGGCGCTGAAGAGCGGCGACTCCGGCACGGTGGTGCTCGACCGCACGCCGTTCTACGCCGAGGCCGGCGGCCAGGTCGGCGACCGCGGCGAGATCGTCGGCTCCGGCGGCACGTTCGAGGTCGAGGACACCCGCAAGATCCAGGCCGAGGTGTTCGGCCACCACGGCACGCTCAGGACCGGCGCGCTGAAGGCGGGCGACAAGGTGGAGGCGCGCGTGGACGCCGCGCTGCGCGCGCGCACCATGCGTAACCACTCGGTGACGCACCTGATGCACAAGGCGCTGCGCGAGGTGCTGGGGCCGCACGTGCAGCAGAAAGGCTCGCTCGTCGACGAGGACAAGACGCGCTTCGACTTCTCCCACGACAAGCCGCTGTCCGAAGAGGAGCTGCGCCAGGTCGAGCGCCGCGTCAACGCCGAGATCCTGCAGAACACGCCGACGCGCGCGCAGGTGATGCCGCTCGAGGCGGCGAAGAAGTCCGGCGCGATGATGCTGTTCGGCGAAAAATACGGCGACGAGGTGCGCGTGCTCGAGATCGGCTCGTCGCGCGAATTCTGCGGCGGCACGCACGTGGCGCGCACCGGCGACATCGGCGTGTTCAAGCTCTATTCCGAAGGCGGCGTCGCGGCGGGCATCCGCCGCGTCGAGGCGACCACCGGCGCCACCGCGCTCGCGCTGGTCGACAAGCAGCTGCAGGAGCTGAGCCAGGTCGCCCGGCAGCTGCGCGCCCAGCCCGGCGGCGTCGAAAAGGCGGTGGCAACCCTGCTCGAGGAGAAAAAGGGCCTCGAAAAGGAGCTCGGTCGGCTGCGCTCGAAGCTCGCCCTCGGGCAAGGCACGGATCTCGCTTCGCAGGCGGTGGACGTAAAAGGCAAGGATGGGAGGGAGATGCGGGTCCTGGTCGCCACGCTCGAAGGCGCGGACGCGAAGACGCTGCGCGAGACCATGGACAAGCTCAAGGACCGGCTGAAATCGGCGGCGATCGTGCTCGGCGCGGTGCACGACGGCAAGGTGGCGCTGATCGCCGGCGTCACGGCGGACCTGACCGCGAAGCTCAAGGCGGGCGAGCTGGTGAACTTCGTCGCGCAGCAGGTCGGCGGCAAGGGCGGCGGCCGTCCCGACATGGCGCAGGCCGGCGGCACCGACCCGGCGGGGCTGCCCTCTGCGCTGCAGTCGGTGAAATCCTGGGTGGAGCAACGCGTATGAAAAAATTGCTGGTTGCAGGCATCTTCGCGCTCCCGGTGGCGGTTTCGGCGCACCACGGCTGGAGCGAGTACGACACCTCGAAGGCGCTCAAGCTCACCGGCAAGATCGTCGAGTCGGGCTACGAGCATCTGCACGGCCACATCCGCTTCGCGGCGCCCGGCAAGACCTGGGCCGTGGTGCTTGCCCCGCCCTCGCGCATGGAGCGCCGCGGCCTGGACAAGGGCATGCTGAAGCCCGGCGCGATCGCGACGGTGGAAAGCTATCCGAACAGGGACAAGCCCGAGGAGATGCGCGCCGAGCGCATCATCATCAACGGCAAGACCGTCGAACTTAGATGAGCCCCGCGCCGGGCGGCGCGCTGGGCGCGCTCGAGGCCTCGGGCCTCGGCCAGGCGATGCGGCAGTGGCTGTGGCTCTATCCCTCGGTCGAGACCGTCCACCTCGTCGGCATCGGGCTCCTGTTCGGCTCGATCGTGGTGCTCGACCTGCGGCTGCTCGGCTTCTCCAGGAACATTTCCGCAAGGACCCTGGCGAAGCACGTGTTGCCCTGGACCGCGGGCAGCTTCCTCCTGATCATCCCGAGCGGCCTGCTGATGTTCACCGCGCACGCCACCGAGTTCATCGACAGCCCGGTGTTCGCCCTCAAGATGGGCCTGATCATGGCCGCGGGCGTGAACGCGGCGCTGTTCCACACCATCACCTTCCGCACCGCCGACGTCTGGGATTCCGAGGACATGCGCAAATTGCCGCCGCCCATCTCCGCGCGGATTGCAGGGGCTGTTTCCCTGCTGTTGTGGATCTCGGTAATCGCCTGCGGGCGATTACTTGCTTATTTTTAGAAACCTATTCTTTGTTTCTTCGAGCGGCCGTCCTGGATGTCGTCGGGGCCGAGCTCGCTGCGGCCGGCGAGTTTCGCGGCGCCGAAGGCGGAATAGAGCGCGCGGCGCATTTCGCGCGGCGGCATCGCCGCGAGCTTGTCGAGCACGGGCTGCGCGGGCGCCTCGGGGAAATGCCGGCCCCAGTCGTGCGCGTTGCGGATCTCGCGGTAGATCGCGCCCGCGATCGCGCGCGCGCCACCGGCGTCGGGCGCCTCGATCTGGTACACGGTGAGCCGGTCGAGGAGCGGCTCGGGGATGCGCCCTGCGTCGTTGGCGGTGGCCAGCCACACCGCGCCCGAGGCGTCGATCGGCAGCTCGACGAACTCGTCGACGAAGCGCATCGCGGTGTGCGCCTCCAGCAGCTCGTAGAGCGCGCCGAGCGGGTCGTACTGCCCGTCCGCGCTCGCCTTGTCGAGCTCGTCGACCACGATCACCGGGTTGGCGTAGTCGCCGTTCAGGAAGGTGTCGAACACCTTGCCGGGCTTGGCGTTCTTCCACTGCGAGGAGGCGCCCGAGAGCACCCAGCCGGCGGTGAGCGAGCTCATCGGCACGAAGCCGAAGCCGGTGCCGAGCAGCCCCGCCACCTTGCGCGCGAAATGCGTCTTGCCGATGCCCGGCTCGCCGAGCAGCAGCATCGGCGGCAGCTCGATCGAGTCGTTGGAGTCGATGCACAGCGCGAGGTGCTTGCGGATGTCGGCGAGCACCGCGGTGAAGTTCGGCAGCTCCTCGAACAGCGGCGCCATCGCCGGCAGCGCCGAGGGCTTCACCGTGAAGCGCTGGCCGCCGAGGCGCAGCATTTTCTCGTAGAGCGTGCGCAGCGCCTCGTTCGCGGTGGGAGAGAGCTCGCTCAATGCCTTCTCCACCGCGGACACGTCGTAGACGTCCTTGAAGCCCGCGATCGGAATGGCAACGTCAGCCGACATTTGTCATTTGCCCTTCTTGATTACCTGCCGGTGCGAAAACGCTAGCACGATGCTTTCCGGCTAGCAAACCCCCTGTCTGGCAGCCGCCAGCGGCGAGTGCCAATCGAGTAGAGTAGTTCTCCATGACTACACCAACGCTCGAGTACTTCAAAAGTTTCGGCAAAGGCCACCTGCCGGGCCTGATGGGCGTGGAAATTCTCACGGTCACGCGCGAGGCGGTGGAAAGCCGCATGGCGGTGCGCAAGGAGGTGATGGCGCCGAACGGCTTCCTGCATGCCGCCTCGGTCATCGCGCTCGCCGACACGAGCTGCGGCTACGGCTGCATCGCCGCGCTGCCGCAAGGCGCCAAGGGCTTCACCACCGTCGAGCTGAAGACGAACTTCCTCGGCACCGCGCGCGAGGGTGCCATCGTCTGCCGCGCCACGCCGGTCCACCTGGGACGCACGACCCAGGTGTGGGACGCGGTGGTCACGAATGAGGCGAGCGGGGCCAAAATCGCGCTATTCCGGTGCACCCAGATGGTTTTGTGGCAGAATCCGAAGCCGTGACACACCGGTTCTTCTTCGGCTTCTTCTTTTATTTCCCCTGCCAACTGGCGGAAGGGACCGGCTAAGCTCTAGCTACCGAATCCACGAAAAACCGCCAGCCTCAAAGCCTGGCGGTTTTTTTTTGCCCGAGGCCAACCATGACCCCGCCCATCGAAGACAGGACCGCGCTGACCGCCGACGACAAGACCTCGCTCACCGACGATGAGCGCATCGAGAACATCGTCCCGCTGCCGCCGCCCGAGCACCTGATCCGCTTCTTCCCGATCCAGGGCAGCGCGGTCGAGGCGCAGATCGCCGACACGCGCGCCCGGGTGCGCCAGATCCTGCACGGCCGCTCCGACCGGCTGCTGGTGGTGATGGGGCCCTGTTCGATCCATGATCCCGCGGCGGCGCTGGAATACGCGAAAAAACTCGCCCAAGAGAGACGGCGTCACAGTGAAACCCTGGAAATCCTGATGCGCGTGTACTTCGAGAAGCCGCGCACCACCGTGGGCTGGAAGGGGCTGATCAACGACCCGTACCTGAACGGCAGCTTCCGCATCAACGAGGGGCTGCGCATCGCGCGCGACCTGCTGGTGCGCATCAACCAGGCGGGCGTGCCCGCGGGCTGCGAGTTCCTCGACGTCATCTCGCCGCAGTACATCGGCGACCTGGTGTCGTGGGGCGCGATCGGCGCGCGCACCACCGAAAGCCAGGTCCACCGCGAGCTCGCCTCGGGGCTGTCGGCGGCGGTCGGCTTCAAGAACGGCACCGACGGCAACGTCAAGATCGCGGTCGACGCGCTGCTCGCCGCGCGCCAGAAGCACCACTTCCTCTCGGTGCACAAGAGCGGCCAGGTCGCGATCGTCGAGACGCGCGGCAACGACGACTGCCACATCATCCTGCGCGGCGGAAAGAACCCCAACTACGACGCCGCCAGCGTGCAGGCGGCGTGCCAGGAGCTCGCCAGGGCCGGGCTGCCCGAGCGGCTGATGGTCGACTGCTCGCATGCCAACGCCGCGAAGGACTACCGCCGCCAGGCCGCGGTGGCGGCCGATGTCGGCCGCCAGATCACCGCCGGCGAGCGGCGCATCGTCGGCGTGATGGTCGAATCGCACCTGGTCGAGGGCCGCCAGGACCTCGCGCCGGGCAAGAGCCTGACCTTTGGGCAGAGCATCACCGATTCCTGCCTCGGCTGGGACGATTCGGTGAAGGTGCTCGAGGGCCTCGCGCAGGCGGTGGCAAAGCGCCGAACGCATTAGGAGCGGACTCAAGCGGGCCTACTAGAGATTCCGGCATAATCGGGCGCGTGCCAGAACGCCCGCAACAGCTCGCGCATCTCGAATCGCTCGGCGACGCGACGCAGTTCGCCGACCGGATGCACGCGCTGATCCCCAGGTGCACGCTGCTCGAGAACTTCTCGCCCGCCGAGGTGCGGCTGCTGGCGCACTTCATGGAGGTGTACCGCGCCGACCCCGCGGCCGAGATCATCCGCGAGGGCGACGGCGGCGATTTCATGCTGATGGTGCTCGAGGGCAGGGTCGAGGTGCACAAGCGCGACCGCTGGAACACGCCGCAGCTGCTCGCCTCGGTCGAGGCCGGCAGGACCCTCGGCGAGATGTCGATGATCGACGGCGAGCCGCGCTTCGCCACCTGCATCGCCGCCGAGCCGACGCTGATCGCGGTGCTCGACCGCGAGAGCCTGGCGCGCATCATCGTCGAGCAGCCGCTGCTCGGCGCCAAGATCCTGATGGAGCTGGTGCTGATGCTCTCGCAGCGCCTGCGCGCCACCAGCCGGCGGCTCCTCGGCCTGCTCGACGAGCAATCGCAGGGCGCGGCCAACGTGCTGTAAGAAAGGGCTGTTCGAAGCGACTAACGCCCCATGCACGCCACCCTTCCCTTGATGCGGCAGTATGGTTTTCCGGCCCTGCGCCGCGCGCGGCTGGAGACCCTGCAGGTCAACCTCGGCTACAAGTGCAACCAGACCTGCGTGCACTGCCACGTCAACGCCGGCCCGACGCGCACCGAGATGATGTCGCGCGAGACCGTGGCGGAGGTGTTGTCCTTCCTCGAATTGTCCGGGCTTGGAATTCTGGACATCACCGGCGGCGCCCCCGAGCTGCACCCGCAGTTCCGCACCCTGGTGTTGCAGGCGCGAAAGCTCGGCACCCACGTCATCGACCGCTGCAACCTCACCATCCTGGAAGAGCCGGGGCAGGAAGACCTCGCGGTTTTTCTCAAAGACAACGAAGTCGAAATCATCGCCTCGCTGCCCTGCTACACCGAGGAGCTGGTCGACCGCCAGCGCGGCAAGGGCGTGTACGACAAGAGCATCCGGGCGCTGAAGCGCCTGAACGCGCTCGGCTACGGCAGCAGCCTGGCGCTGAACCTCGTCTACAACCCGCAGGGGCCGTCGCTGCCCCCGGCGCAGGAGAAGCTCGAGGCCGACTACAAGCGCATCCTGGGCGCGGCGCACGGCATCGTCTTCAACCGGCTCTATACGCTCGCCAACATGCCGATCCAGCGCTTCGGCTCGATGCTCGTGTCGAAAGGCCAGTTCGACGACTACATGGCGCTGCTGCGCCATTCGCATCGCCCCGAAAACGTCGACGCCGTGATGTGCCGCACGCTCGTGTCGGTCGACTGGCAGGGCTACGTCTACGACTGCGACTTCAACCAGATGCTGGGGCTTCCGCTGAGGGTGGACGGGAAGAAGCGGCCGCGCCTTGCGGAGCTCATCGGGCGCGACCTCGAGGGCAACCCGATCGCGGTGCGCGACCACTGCTACGGCTGCACCGCCGGCCAGGGGTCATCGTGCGGAGGAGCGCTGTCCTGAAGCCCGGGCGCAGCTGCCCGCTTTCCTATCGCTACGCGCCCGAGGAGCTTGCCCGCGGCGCCGAGCTGCGCATCGACACGCTCTGGGTCGCCGGCGGGCTCTACGGCAATCCGTTCGCGCTCGAGCGGCTGCTCGAGCTCTACGAGCGCGAGCCGGGTTCCAAGGCGCTCGTCTTCAACGGTGACTTTCACTGGTTTGATTGCCGTGCGGAGGAATGGCTGGCTATCGACAAGCAAGTACAAAGGCACCTTGCCACGCGCGGCAATGTCGAGACCGAGCTGGCGGCGCCGCTCGAGGGCGCGGGCTGCGGCTGCGCCTACCCCGCCTGGGTCGACGACGGCACGGTGCAGCGCTCCAACCGCATCATCGAGCGGCTGCGCGGCGCGGCGCAGCGCCATCCGGCGGCGCGCGAGAGCCTCGCGCGGCTGCCGATGCATCGCGTCGCCGAGGTCGGCGGCGAGCGCGTGGCAATCGTGCACGGCGACGCCGAGTCGCTGGCAGGCTGGGGTTTTTCGCAAGAAGCCCTGGACACGCTGGAAGGGCGCCGCTCGGCCCGCTCTGCCTTTGCGCGTTCAGGTGTACGCATCTTCGCCTCGAGCCATACCTGCCTGCCGGTGCTGCAGGAGTTTCCCGGCGAGCGCGTCGTCGTCAATAACGGCGCGGCGGGAATGCCGAACTTCCGCGGCACCCGGTACGGCGTGGCGACCCGTATTTCACCTGTTCGAGGAAACAACCTGTACGCGCAACGCTCAGGCGCGGTGTTCGTCGAGGCAGTGGCGATCGATTACGACGCCGAGGCCTGGCAGCGGCGCTTTCTCGCGCAGTGGCCCGAGGGCTCGGATGCGCATCGGTCGTACTATCAGCGCATCGTGAGCGGTCCGCGCTACAGCCCCGGGCAGGCACTGCGGCAGGCGGTGCCCGGCAGCGCGTCGGCAGCGGCTTGAGCCGCGCCCGGCTCCTCGTCGTCGCGATCGTCGCGCTCGCAATCGTCGCCTTCTTCGCCGCCGGCGGGCAGCGCTACTTCAGCTTCGAGAACCTGAAAGCGCAGCAGGCGGCGCTCCAGGCTTGGCGCGAGGGCTATCCATGGCAGACCGCGCTCGGCTTCTTCGCGCTGTATGTCGCGTTTACCTCGGTTTCGCTGCCGGCGGCGTCGCTGCTGACCGTTCTCGCGGGGGCGATCTTCGGCCTCGGCTGGGGCGTGCTCATCGTGTCGTTCGCCTCGGCGACCGGCGCCACCATCGCGATGCTCGCCGCGCGCTTCGTGCTGCGCGACTGGGTGCAGCGGCGCTTCGGCGCGCGGCTGAGGGGCGTCAACCAGGGCTTCGAGAAGGAGGGCGGGTTCTATCTCTTCACGCTGCGGCTGATCCCCGCGGTACCGTACTTCCTCATCAACCTGGCGATGGGCCTCACGCCGATCCGCGCCTGGACCTTCTACTGGGTGAGCCAGGTGGCGATGTTCCCGGCCACGGTGCTGTACGTGAACGCCGGCACGCAGCTCGCGCGCCTCGACTCGCTGCAGGGGATCCTGTCCTGGCAGCTGATCGGCGCTTTCGTGCTGCTCGGCGTGTTCCCGCTCGCGGCGAAGAAGGCGGTCGACTTTGCCAAGGCGCGGCGCGTCTATGCGGGCTGGCCGCGCCCGCGCAGCTTCGACCGCAACCTGGTGGTCATCGGCGCCGGCGCCGCCGGCCTGGTCGCCGCCTACATCGCGGCGGCGCTGCGCGCCCGGGTGACGCTGGTCGAGAAGCACCGCATGGGCGGCGACTGCCTGAACACCGGCTGCGTGCCGTCGAAGGCGCTCATCAAGTCAGCCAGGGTGCTGTCGTTGATAAAGAATTCCCGCGAATTCGGTCTGAAAAACGCCACGGTGGACTTCGACTTCGCGGAGGTCATGGAGCGCGTGCAGCGAGTGGTGCAGGCGGTAGAGCCGCACGATTCCGTCGAACGCTATTCCCAGCTCGGCGTGGAGTGTATCCAGGGCGAGGCGCGCATCACGTCTCCCTGGACCGTGGCAGTGAACGGCAAGGCTCTCGCCACCCGCGCCATCGTGATCGCGGCCGGGGCGGAGCCTTTCATTCCGCCGATTCCCGGGATCGGGGAGACGGGCTGCCTCACTTCGGACACCGTCTGGCAGCTGCGCCAGCTGCCGCGGCGGCTGCTGGTGCTCGGCGGCGGCCCGATCGGCTCGGAGCTGGCGCAGGCGTTCGCGCGCTTCGGCTCCAAAGTGACGCAGGTCGAGATGCTGCCGCGCCTTTTGCCGCGCGAGGATCCGGAGTTCTCGGAAATGGTCGCGGCGCGCATGCGTGAAGACGGCGTGGATGTGCGCGTCGGCCACAAGGCAATCCGATTTGTCGACAAGAATCTCCTGGTCTGCGAGCACGAAGGCAGGGAAGTGCGCATCGCGTTCGACGCGCTGCTCTGCGCGGTCGGGCGCGTCGCGCGGACCGCGGGCTACGGGCTGGAGGAGCTGGGCATCCCGCTCGCCGGCGGGCGCACCGTCGAGACCAACGAGTTCCTGCAGACCCGCTACCCGAATATCTACGCCTGCGGCGACGTCGCCGGGCCCTGGCAGTTCACGCATACCGCCGCGCACCAGGCGTATTACGCATCGGTCAACGCCCTCTTCGGCTCCGTCTGGAAGTCGCGCGCCGACTACTCGGTGATTCCGTGGGCCACGTTCACCGATCCCGAGGTGGCGCGCGTCGGCCTGAACGAGCTCGAGGCCCGGGAGCACGGCATCGCCTTTGAGATCTCGACCTACGGCATCGACGATCTCGACCGCGCGATCGCCGACGGGGTGGCGCACGGCATGGTCAAGGTGCTCACGGCGCCGGGGTCCGACCGCGTGCTCGGCGCCACCATCGCCGGCGAGCACGCCGGCGACCTGATCATGGAGTTCGTCGCCGCCATGCGCCACGGCTTCGGCCTGAACAAGATCCTGGGCACGATCCATATCTACCCCACGCTCGCCGAGGCCAACAAGTACGCCGCCGGCGTGTGGAAGAAGGCCCACGCGCCGCAGCGGCTGCTCGCGCGCCTGGAGAAGCTGCACGCCTGGATGAGGACTTGAGATATTTTCTGCTGCTGGCGTTCGCCTTCCCCTTCGCCGCGCACGCGCAAGGCTTCGACCATTCGCACAAGGCGTGGGACGCGCTGCTCGGGAAGCACGTCGTGCTGCTCGACGGCGGCAGGGCCTCGCGCCTGCAGTACGCGGCGATCGCGGCGGAACGCGTCGCGCTGAAAGCGTACTTGCAGCAGCTGTCGAGCGTCGACGAGGCGCAATTCGGCCGCTGGCGCAGGCCGGAGCAGATGGCCTTCCTGATCAACGCCTACAACGCGTACACGGTCGAGAAGATCCTGGCCCGCTACCCCGACATCCGCTCGATCTGGGATTTCGGCAGGTTCTTCAGCAATCCCTTCCGCGACGAATTCTTCTCGCTGCTCGGCCGCAGGATGAGCCTCGATGCCGTCGAGCACGAGACCTTGCGCCCACGCTACAAGGACCCCCGCGTGCACTACGCGGTGAACTGCGCCGCGATCGGCTGCCCGATGCTGCGCGAGGAGGCCTACGTTGCCGCCCGCCTGGAGGAGCAACTGGACGAGCAGGCGCGGCGATTCCTGTCGGACCGCACGCGCAACCGCGTGCGCGGCGGCCGGCTCGAGGTGTCGAAGATCTTCGACTGGTTCAGCGAGGATTTCGCGCCGCTCGAGCGCTATTTCGCGCCGTACGCCGGCGCCCTCGCCGACAACGCGCAGGACCGGGAGGGAATCGCCGCCGGCACCTATCCCTTTTCATTTCTCGACTACGATTGGTCGCTCAACGACTCTCGGTCGTCATCCCCGCGCTGAACGAGGCGGCCACGATCGTCGCGGCGCTCGAGGCGCTCGCGCCGCTGCGCGGCCGCGGCCATGAAGTGATCGTCGCCGACGGCGGCAGCAGCGACGACACGGCGCAGCTTGCCCGCGGCTTGTGCGACAAGGTCCTGGACACACCGCGCGGGCGCGCGCTGCAGATGAACGCCGGAGCCCGCGCTGCAACGGGTGACGCGCTGCTCTTTTTGCATGCCGATACACGCCTTCCACCCGATGCGGACTACGCGGTCCTGTCTGCATTGAACGAACACCTGTGGGGAAGGTTCGACGTGGCGATCGAGGGGCGGCACCCGCTGCTGAAGGTGGTCGGCTGCGCCATGAACCTGCGCTCGCGGCTCACCGGGATCGCGACCGGCGACCAGGCGATCTTCGCGCGGCGCGCGGCATTTGCCGGCTTTCCCGAGATCGCGCTGATGGAGGACGTCGCCTTCTGCAAGTCGATGAAGAAGCTCGGGCCGCCGGCGTGCCGGCGCGAGAAGGTGCTCACCTCGGGCCGGCGCTGGGAATCGCGCGGCGTGCTGCGCACCGTGGTCCTCATGTGGCGGCTGCGCCTCGCGTACTTCCTCGGCGCGCGCCCCGAGGACCTCGCCCGCATCTACCACCGATGATCCTGGTGTTTGCCCGGGCGCCGGTGCCGGGCGAAGCGAAGACGCGCCTCGCGCCGCGGCTCGGCGAATGGCGCGCCGCGCGGCTGCAGGCGCGGCTGACGCTGCACGCGCTGCGCACGGCGCGGCTTGCAGACGATGTCGTGGAGCTGCATGGAACGGCACGACACAGCTTTTTTTCTTCCCTGAAGGTTCCCTTCCGCCTGCAGCGCGGCCAGGACCTGGGTGAGCGGATGTACCACGCTTTTGCAAAGGCAAAGCAGCCCGCAATCCTCATCGGCACCGATTGCCCGATGCTCACGCCCGCGGACCTGCGCCGCGCGACGCGCTGGCTGCGCAGCGGCTGCGACGCGGTGCTCGCGCCGGCGGAGGATGGGGGTTACGCGCTCATCGCTCTTCGTCGTCCCAGACCAGAGTTCTTTGAGGGGGTGGAATGGGGCGGGTCCGAGGTCTATGCGCAGACGCTGAGAAAGCTGGCCGGCTATCGCTGGCGCGCGCTGCGCACCGTCTGGGACGTCGACCGGCCCGCGGACCTGGACCGCCTGCCTTCGTTACGACTCAGAGCGCTCCGCTTTGCTTCAGCCGCTCGGCGAGGCGCTCGGCGATGACGCGATAGCCGCGCGCGTTGGGGTGGATCGGGTCGGCCTTGAGCGCTCTGTCCTTCAGCACCTGGCCGATGATGCCTTCCTCGTAGGGCAGGCGGAATTCCTTGGCGATGCCGGCATAGAAAGCGGGCGGCGACACGGTGAAGCCCGGCTCGGGGGTGCCGATCAGCATCACCGCCACGCCGCGGCTTCTTGCGAGCTGCACCATCTGCCGCAGGTTGCGCTCGGCCTGCTCGTTGCCCAGCCGGCGCAGGAAGTCGTTGCCGCCGATGCACAGCAGGAGCAGCCGCGGCGCGTGCTCGTCGAGCGCGCCGGGAAGGCGCTCGAGCGCCTGCGCGGTGACCTCGCCCGGCACGCCGGCGCGCACCACGCGCCGCCCGATGAGCTTCTCGAGCTGCGCCGGGTAGCTCTCGTCCTCGCTCGCGCCGGTGCCGAAGGTGAGGCTGTCGCCGAACGCAAGCACCACCGCGTCGGGCGCAAGGCGCTCCAGTTTGGGGCGCTCGCCGCATCCCCAGACCAGGAGAAAAAGGAACACCCATCTCAGGGCTGACATTTTGGGGCGCATGCTACACTTTGCCGCAGACCGCGCGAGCGGCGGAGGAGAGGGGATGAAGATCAAGAGTCCGAAGGATTTCTGGGCCGGGCTGATGTTCATCGGCTTCGGCGTGTTCTTCGTGGCCTGGGCGCTGACCCACTACCAGATGGGAACCTCGGTGCGCATGGGCCCGGCGTACTTCCCCGTCATGCTCGGCGGCCTGCTCGCGTTCCTGGGCGTTCTCGTCCTGCTGGAATCGTTCGCGCTCTCCGGGGCCGCGCTCAAGCTGCCTTTCAGCATCGTCGATATGGTGGTCGCGATCGCCATCTTCGGCGTCGTGATGTATCTCGCCAAGCTGCTCGCCGTCTCGATGGACTACGCGATACTCGGCGCGACCGCGATCGTGTCGGTGCTGACGGTGCTGTACAGGCCGGACGCCAAGGCGCTGGTGCTGATCAGCGCCGCCTGCGTGGTGTACGGCTACCTGATGAAGCCCCTCGGCCTGGTGGTCGCCACCGCCGCGCTGGTGTTCATCGGCGCGTTCGGCGGGCACGAGTTCAAGTGGAAAGAGGTGGCCATCCTGTTCGCCGTGCTGATCGTGTTCTCGGTCCTGGTGTTCGTGAAGGGGCTGACGCTGCCGTTCCCGGTGTGCCCGAACTTCATGGAAACCTGTCCGATCCGCTAGGAAAGCGCGATGGAAATCCTCAACAACCTGCTGCTCGGCTTCGCGGTCGCGGTCACGCCGATCAACCTGCTGTACGCCCTGATCGGCGTGATGCTCGGCACGCTGATCGGCGTGCTGCCCGGCATCGGCCCGGTGGCGACGATCGCCATGCTGCTGCCGATCACCTTCAACCTGAACCCGATCGCGGCGCTCATCATGCTCGCCGGGATCTACTACGGCGCCCAGTACGGCGGCTCGACCACCGCGATCCTCGTCAACCTGCCGGGCGAGTCGGCCTCGGTGGTCACCTGCCTCGACGGCTACCAGATGGCGCGCCAGGGGCGCGCCGGGCCGGCGCTCGCCACCGCGGCCATAGGCTCGTTCTTCGCCGGCTGCGTCGCCACGCTGGTGATCGCGGTGGCGGCGCCGCCGCTCGCCGAGGTGGCGCTCAAGTTCGGCCCGGCGGAGTATTTCTCGCTGATGGTGCTCGGACTGGTGGCGGCGACGGTACTCGCGCACGGCTCGCTCATCAAGGCGATCGCCATGGTGGTGTTCGGGCTGCTGCTCGGCATCATCGGCACCGACGTTAATTCCGGCGTGCTGCGCTTCACCTTCGACATCCCGGAGCTTTCCGACGGCATCGGCTTCGTGGTGGTGGCGATGGGCATGTTCGGCACCGCCGAGATCATCGCCAACCTCGAGCAGGGCGAGCATCGCGAGGTATTCACCTCCAAGGTCGGCAAGCTGATGCCGAGCAAGGAGGACTTCAAGCGCGCCTGGCCGGCGGTGCTGCGCGGCACCGCGCTCGGCTCGTTCCTCGGCATCCTGCCCGGCGGCGGCGCGCTGCTCGCCTCGTTCGGCGCCTACACGGTGGAGAAGAAGGTCTCCAAGTATCCCGAGCAGTTCGGCAAGGGCGCGATCGAGGGCGTGGCGGGGCCGGAGGCGGCCAACAACGCCGGCGCGCAGACTTCCTTCATCCCGATGCTCACCCTCGGCATCCCGGGCAACGCGGTGATGGCGCTGATGATCGGCGCGCTCATGATCCAGGGCATCGCGCCGGGGCCGCAGGTGATGAACGAGAAGCCGCAGCTGTTCTGGGGCCTGATCGCCTCGATGTGGGTCGGCAACCTGATGCTGGTGGTGCTCAACCTGCCGCTGATCGGCATGTGGATCAAGCTGCTCACCGTGCCGTACCGCTACCTGTATCCCGCGATCCTGGTGTTCATGTCGATCGGCGTGTACAGCCTGTCGAACAACCCGTTCGACGTGCTGATCATGGCGCTGTTCGGCGTGCTCGGCTACATCTGCGTCAAGCTCGAGTGCGAGCCGGCGCCGATGATCCTCGGCTTCATCCTCGGGCCGCTGATGGAGGAGAACCTGCGGCGCGCGATGCTGCTGTCGCGCGGCGACCCGAGCACCTTCATCACCAAGCCGATCAGCGCGGGCTTCATCATCGCCTCGGTGATCCTGCTGGTGATCGTCGCGCTGCCCGCGATCCGCAAGAAGCGCGACGAAGCCTTCGTCGCGGAGGAGCTGCCGAAGGTCTAGAGCGCCGCGACGGCCTGTACTTCGACCAGGAACTGCTCCTGGACCAGTCTGTCCACGACGAGCAGCGTATTGGGAGGGTACCGTCCGTCAGGAAACATGCGCGGAAACTCCCGCAGGCGCCACTGCATGAACCTCGCGATGTCCTGCGAGTGCACGAGGTAGGTCGTGAACTGCACCACGTTGCCCCATCCGGCGCCGGCGGATTTCAGCGCCTCGGCAATCTGGGCAAACACGCCGCTGCACTGGGCATCGAAGCCGTCCCCGGGCGCGAGCATCCCGGCGATGAACAGATATTCGCCTGCTTTTACCCTCGTTATGTGCGAGTACTGCCCCAGCGGCTTGCCGAGGGCGTCGACGTTGTAGATGCGGATCTCGGCCAAGGCGTCACTTCGGCCGGCTGCGGGCGGCGATCTGGGTCTTGACGGTTTCGACCAGCTCGGCGCGCTTCACCGGCTTGGCCTGGAAGGCGCTGGCGCCGGCCGCCATGCAGCGCTGGATCGACTCCGGCTCGGTCACCTGCGAGACCACGATCACCGGGGTCGCGGCGTTGGGCGACGAGCGGCGGATCTCGCGCAGCACGCCGTGGCCGCCGATTCCGGGCATCAGGAGGTCGAGCAGGATCGCGTCGTAGGCGCAGGTCCCGGCGAGGCGCAGCGCCTGCTCGCAGGTACCGGCGAGCTGCACGTCGGCCTTGAGGCTCTGCGACAGGATGCGCGCGAGCAGCAACCGCATCGACTCCTCGTCGTCGACGACGAGCACCCGGTGGCGCGTGGTGACTTCTTCGCGGGGCATTACCGGCACTTTACACAAGGCCCGGTATGGAGCACCTCTAGCGCTTGCGCTGGTGGCGCCACTGGACGTCTCCGAGGCCGGCCGCCCGGTTGAGCACGCGCCCGGCGACGAACAGCAGGTCGGACAGGCGGTTCAGGTACTGGCGCGCCTGCGCGCTCACCTTTCCCTTTCGCGCGAGCGCCACCACGCTCCTTTCGGCGCGCCGGCAGACGGTGCGCGCAAGGTGCGCCGCCGCCGCCGCCCGGCTGCCGCCCGGCAGGATGAACTCCTTGAGCGGCGCGAGGTCTTTGTTCCACGCCTGGAGCTGCTTCTCGAGATTCGCGACTTTCTCCGAAGAAAGCAACGCATGCCCCGGGATGCTCAATTCTCCGCCGAGGTCGAACAGGTCCTGCTGCACCTCGCCCAGGGCCGCGCGCAGCTCCTGCGGCACCTCCTCGGCCAGGATGAGCCCCAGCGCCGAGTTGAGCTCGTCGATGTCGCCGAGCGCGGCGACGCGCCGGTGGTCCTTCGGCACGCGCGAGCCGTCGCCCAGTCCGGTGTCGCCGCCGTCGCCGGTGCGGGTGGTGATCTTCGACAGGCGGTGTCCCATCAGGTCTTCTTCACTTCGCTCTCGATGTGGCCCTCGGCGAGGCGGGTGCGCAGGCGCTCGCCCGGGGCGGCCTGCGAGGCCTTGCGCAGCACCTTGCCCGAGGCGCCGTAGGTGATGCTATATCCGCGGGAAAGGACGGCCGCCGGGTCGAGTGACAGGAGAGTCGCATGGAGCCTCGCGAGATGGGCCCGGCAACGATGCACCTCATGCGAAAAGGCGAAGGCGAGGCGGGCGGAAAGCTGGGTCATCAGCTGCTGATACGCGCCCAGGCGCCGCGCCGGATGCACCAGGCGCCGGGCGCAGGCGTCGAGCGCCTGCTCCGCGTAGCGAAACTTCCGGTTGATTTCACGAGACAAACCACGCACGGCGTGCGCGATCCGTCCGGTGAGCGCGGCGCGCGCCGGGCTCGCCAGCTCGGCCGCGGCAGTCGGCGTCGGCGCGCGCTGGTCGGCGGCGAAATCGGCGATCGTGAAGTCGGTCTCGTGGCCGACCCCGACGACCACGGGGATCCCCGAGGCGCGGATGGCGCGCGCCACTGCCTCTTCGTTGAACGGCCACAGGTCCTCGATCGAGCCGCCGCCACGCACCAGCAGCAGCACCTGGCACTCGGCGCGGCGGCTCGCGCGCTTCAGCATTGCCGCGATCCGCTCGGCGGCGCCTTCGCCCTGCACCGGCACCGGGTAGACGATGACTTCGATCGCCGGGTTGCGCCGCGCCAGCGTGGTCAGCACGTCGCGCAATGCCGCGGCGGCGGGCGAGGTGAGCACGCCGATCGTGCGCGGGAACGCGGGCAGGGCGCGCTTGAGCCGCTCGTCGAACAGGCCTTCGGCGCCCAGGCGCTCCTTGAGGCGCAGGAAGCGCTCGTGGAGCGGCCCGAGGCCCGCGCGCCGCATGGCCTCGACGTTGAGCTGGAAGCGGCCGCGCGGCTCGTAGAGGGTGGGCAGGGCGCGCGCCTCGACCTGCATGCCCTCACGCGGCTCCCAGTCGAGCGCCGCCGCGCGGCTGCGGAACATCACGCAATCGACCTGGGCGCCGTCCTCCTTCAGGGTGAAGTAGCAATGCCCCGAGGGCGCGCGCGACAGGTTCGACAGCTCCCCCCGCACCCAGGCGAGCGGGAAGCGCCGCTCCAGCGTGTCGCGCACGCTGCGCAGCAATTCCGCCACCGACAAGACGCGTACGCTGGAAGCTACAGGAGCACCTGAAGAGTCGTTCTGCATCGCTGTCAAGAGCGCGAGCGAGCCTACACTAATCCACATTCGCGGGAGAGCGGCGCCGGCAGGCGACGAAAGCCCACGCGGAGCCCGATTCTTTTGCGTAACGGCCTGTTCGGCTGAAGAAAAACCCTGCTCAAATTTTGATCAGCGCCGACTCGGAAGCCTCTTTAAGTGGCTTGTGACAGTCCGCTCAGCGACTATCCACAAACTTATCCACAGGTTTTTGTGGATATCGCAAAATCCACTGCACGTTGCGCTTGCGCCACGTGCTCTCGCGGGGTTGGTGCACCGCCAACTTGCCGCCCAGCGGTGCCTGCCTTACAGTCCGCGGCGAAGCAGCCAAAATAACGACAAGGAAACGCGTTGTTCGCGATCATCCAGGCCGCTGGCTGGCCGATCTGGTTCCTGCTCCTCGCTTCCGTCATTGCCGTTGCCTTGATCATCGAGCGCTCGATCTCGTTGCGCGCGTCCAGGATCATCCCGCCGCGCCTGCTCGACCAGGTGGTCGGCGTCTACCAGCGCCACGGCCTTTCGGAGGAGGTGATCGAGCGCCTGTCGCAGGACTCGCCGCTCGGCGCGGTGCTCGCCGCCGGGCTGCGCAACCTGAAGAGCTCGCGCTACGTGATGAAGGAGGCGATCGAGGAAGCCGGGCGCGCGGTGGCGCACGACCTGGAGCGCTTCCTCACCACGCTCGGCACCATCGCCACCGCGGCGCCGCTGCTCGGCCTGTTCGGCACGGTGATCGGCATGATCGAGATCTTCGGCTCGCAGTCGCCGACCGGCGGCACCAACCCGCAGCAGCTCGCGCACGGCATCTCGATCGCGCTCTATAACACCGCCTTCGGCATCGCGATCGCCATCCCGGCGCTGATCTTCTACCGCCACTTCCGCAACAAGGTCGACACCTTCGTCGTCGAGATGGAGCAGCTCGCGGCGAAGCTGGTCGACATCGTGCACGGCGAGCGCGCCGCTTGAACTTCCAGCGCGGCAAGGAGAAGGAGCCGCTCGAGATCAACCTGGTGCCGATGATCGACGTGATGCTGGTGATCCTGATCTTCCTGATGATCACCACCACCTACTCGAAGTACACCGAGCTGCAGATCAACCTGCCGAGCGCGCAGGCCGAGCGCCAGCTCGAGCGGCCGAACGAGGTCACGGTGCTGGTCAACGCGCAGGGGCAGTACGTCGTCAACCGCAGCGCGGTGCCGTTCCGCGGCGTCGAGAGCCTCGCCGCCGAATTGCGCCGCGCCGCCGGCACGCTGAAGGACCCGATCGTGGTGATCAGCGCCGACGCCGCCGCCACGCACCAGGCGGTGATCCGCGTGCTGGAGGCCTCGCGCCTCGCCGGCCTGTCGCAGATCACCTTCACCACCCAGTCGGCCAAGTAAGTGAAGTTCTGGTATCGGCGCGGTCTCGTCGCTTGGCTGTTATGGCCGGCAAGCTGGGTCTTTCTCGCAGGTGTCTGTCTGCGCAGGCTTCTCTACCTCCTCCGGATCTTCAAATCCGCGCATCCCGGCGTACCGGTGATCATCGTGGGCAATCTGACCGCCGGCGGCAGCGGCAAGACGCCGCTGGTGATCTGGATCGCCGAGTTCCTGAAGGCGAAGGGCTGGACGCCCGCGATCGTGTCGCGCGGCTACGGCGCCAAGGTAGCGGGTGAAATGAGGGCGCCGCGGGCGGCGACCCTGGCTTCCTCCGCCGACGAAGTGGGCGACGAGCCGATCGTGCTCGCGCGCCGCAGCGGCTGCCCGGTGTGGATCGGCCCCGATCGCATCCGCGTAGCGGAAACGCTTCTCGCTCAGAAAACTGGTGTTGATGTCCTGGTGCTGGACGACGGCCTGCAGCACTACCGCATGCGCCGCGACGTGGAAATCGCGGTGGTCGACGCGCGCGGCTTCGGTAACGGCTTCCTCATGCCGGCCGGGCCGTTGCGCGAGCCGAAGCTGAGGCTCAGGACGGTGGATGCGGTGGTGGCGCACGATTCCCCGGTCAAGGGTTACTCCATGAAGCTGGAAGGCGAGGAAGTCCACCGCATGACCGACGCGCGCGAGCGCAAGCCGCTCAAGGCGTTCGCCGGGCAGAAGGTGCACGCGGTGGCCGGGATCGGCGACCCGAACCGCTTCTTCCTGCACCTCGGACGCGCGGGCATCAAGGTGGTGCCGCACCCGTTCCCGGACCACCACCGCTTCACGCCGCGCGAGCTCGAGTTCGGCGACGAAGCGCCGGTGATGCTCACCGAGAAGGACGCGGTAAAATTGCGCAGCGCCGCGCAGCCCCACTGGTGGGTGCTGCCGGTGAGCGCAAAGCTCGATCCCGCGTTCGGCGTCTGGCTGCTGGGAAAACTCGATGACTGGCGTCGATCCAAAGCTGCTTGAAATCCTGGTCTGCCCGCTGTGCAAGGGGCGCCTCCTCTACCGCAAGGACGCGGCCGAGTTCGTCTGCAAGGCCGACCGCCTGGGCTACCCGGTCAAGGACGGCATCCCGGTGATGCTGGAAGAGGAAGCGCGCAAGCTGCCGCCCGAAGAAGAAGTGAACTGAAGGCGTAGCTTGAGATTTATCGTCATCATCCCCGCGCGCTACGCTTCCACGCGTTTCCCCGGCAAGCCCCTCGCGCCGATCGGCGGCAAGCCCATGGTGGTGCACGTGTGCGAGCGCGCGGCGCAGAGCGGCGCCGCCGCGGTGCACGTCGCGACCGACGACGAGCGCATCGCGCAGGCGGTGCGCGCGCACGGCCACTCGGCGCTCATGACGCGCGCCGACCACGCCTCGGGCACCGACCGCCTGGCGGAAGCCGCGCGCAAGCTCGGGCTGGGCGAGAACCAGATCGCGGTCAACGTGCAGGGCGACGAGCCGCTGATATCGCCGAAGTTGATCGCTCAGGTGGCACGCATTCTTGAAAAGAAGAAAGCGGATGTTTCCACCGCCTGCCACGCGATCCACGACCCCGCCGCGCTGTCGAACCCGAACGTGGTCAAGGTGGTGCTGGACCGTGAAGGCTACGCGCTGTATTTCTCGCGCTCGCAGATTCCTTACCCGCGCGATGGCGCCGCGAGCTGCTATCGCCACGCCGGCATCTACGGCTATCGCGTCGGGTTTCTGAAGAAATTCGCGAAGCTGAGGGCCGCCCCGCTGGAAGCGGTGGAAGCCCTCGAGCAGCTGCGCGTACTGTGGCACGGTTACCGCATCGCGGTCGCGGTGAGCGCAGACGAGATTCCGCCCGGCGTCGACACCCCGCAGGATCTCGAGGCGGTAAGTAAAATGCTCTCCACATGAGGCTGATACTTCTCGGCCCGCCCGGCGCGGGGAAGGGCACGCAGGCGAATTTCGTCCGCGAGAAGTTCGGCATCCCGCAGATCTCGACCGGCGACATGCTGCGCGCCGCGGTGAAGGCGGGAACGCCGCTGGGCAAGCAGGCGAAGCAGGTGATGGATGCCGGGCAGCTCGTGTCCGACGACATCATCATCGGCCTGGTGAAGGAGCGCCTGAAGCAGCCCGACTGCAGGCGCGGCTACCTGTTCGACGGCTTCCCGCGCACCATCCCGCAGGCCGAGGCGATGCAGCAGGCGGGCATCGCGCTCGACCACGTGCTCGAGATCGACGTGCCCGACGGCGAGATCGTCGCGCGCATGAGCGGCCGGCGCGTGCATCCCGGCTCGGGGCGCGTGTACCACGTATGCTTCAACCCGCCGAAAGTCGAGGGCAGGGACGACGTCACCGGCGAGCCGCTGGTGCTGCGCGACGACGACCGCGAGGAGACGGTGAAGAAGCGCCTCGAGGTCTATCGCGTGCAGACCCGGCCGCTGGTCGACTACTACAAGCGCCAGGCGAGCGCGAAGGTCCACAAGATCTCCGGCACCGGCGGCGTCGACGAGGTGACCCGGCGGGCTTTCGCTGCGCTGACCTGATAAGATTTCTTCCCTTCGAGGAGGAAGTGCCACTTCAGGGAGAAACACAATGACCGCAGGTCTCATGTTCGCGCTTGCCTGCGCGATTCTCGCGATCGTCTACGGCGTCTGGCAGTCGGGCCGCATCCTGCGCCTGCCCGACGGCAACGAGCGCATGCGCGAGATCGCGGCCGCGGTGCGCGAAGGCGCGGTCGCGTACCTCTGGCGGCAGTACCAGACCATCGCCGTCGTCGGCGCGGTGCTGTTCGTGCTGATCGGCTTTTTCATCGACTGGGCGTCGGCCTGGGGCTTCTTCATCGGCGCGCTGCTCTCCGGCGCCTGCGGCATCATCGGCATGAACATCTCGGTGCGCGCGAACGTGCGCACCGCCGAAGCGGCGCGCGTCGGCCTCAACGAGGCGCTGCAGGTCGCGTTCCGCGGCGGCGCGATTACCGGCATGCTGGTGGTCGGCCTCGGCCTGCTCGGCGTCGCCGGCTACTATGCGCTGCTCTACGCCAACGCGGCGGACAAGAGCGACCTCGCGAAGATCATTCACCCCCTGGTCGGGCTCGGTTTCGGCGGCTCGCTGATCTCGATCTTCGCGCGTCTCGGCGGCGGCATCTTCACCAAGGGCGCCGACGTGGGCGCGGACCTGGTCGGCAAGGTCGAGGCCGGGATTCCCGAGGACGATCCGCGCAACCCGGCGGTGATCGCGGACAACGTCGGCGACAACGTCGGCGACTGCGCCGGCATGGCGGCGGACCTGTTCGAGACCTACGCGGTCACCATCATCGCCACCATGCTGCTCGGCGCGCTGATGGTGAAGACCACCTCGCAGGCGGCGCTCGTCTACCCGCTGGCGCTCGGCGGTTTCGCCATCATCGCCTCGATCGTCGGCACCGCTTGGGTGAAGGCGAAGCCGGGCGACGCGAACGTGATGCCCGCGCTGTACCGCGGCCTGTGGGTCGCCGGACTGCTGGCGGTGGTCGCCTTCTGGCCGATCACGCTCTACGTCATGGGCGACGTGCTGCGCAACGTGCCGTTCGACGTCGGCGGGACCAAGAAGCTGCTCACGGTATGGCACCTGTGGGGCGCGGGGGTAGTCGGCCTGGCGCTCACCGGGTTCCTGGTGTGGATCACCGAGTACTACACCGGCACGCAGTTCAAGCCGGTGCGCCACGTCGCCGACGCGAGCGTCACCGGGCACGCGACCAACATCATCGCCGGGCTCGGCGTGTCGATGAAGTCGACCGCGTGGCCGGTGGTGGCGGTGTGCGTCGCGATCCTGCTGTCCTACGCGCTCGCCGGCCTCTACGGCATCGCGATCGCCGCGACCTCGATGCTGTCGATGGCCGGCATCATCGTCGCGCTCGACGCCTACGGCCCGATCACCGACAACGCCGGCGGCATCGCCGAGATGGCCGACCTGCCCGCCTCGGTGCGCGACATCACCGACCCGCTCGACGCGGTCGGCAACACCACCAAGGCGGTCACCAAGGGATACGCCATCGGCTCGGCGGGGCTCGCGGCGCTGGTGCTGTTCGCCGATTTCACCCACGCGCTGGAGGCCGCCGGCAAGAGCGTTTCGTTCGACCTTTCCAACCACTACGTGATCGTGGGCCTGTTCATCGGCGGCATGGTGCCGTTCCTGTTCGGCGCGATGGCGATGGAAGCGGTCGGGCGCGCTGCCGGCGCGGTGGTGCTCGAGGTGCGCCGCCAGTTCAAGGAGATCCCGGGGATCATGCAGGGCACCGCCAAGCCGCAGTACGGCGTCGCGGTCGACATGCTCACGCGCGCCGCGATCCGCGAGATGATGATCCCGTCGCTGCTGCCGGTGCTGGTGCCGATTGCGGTCGCCCTGGGCTTCGGCTGGCTCGGCGGCTCCGCGGCCGGCGCGCAGGCGCTCGGCGGCGTGCTGATGGGCACCATCGTCACCGGCCTGTTCGTCGCGATCTCGATGTGCACCGGCGGCGGCGCCTGGGACAACGCCAAGAAGTACATCGAGGACGGCCACCACGGCGGCAAGGGCTCCGACGCGCACAAGGCCGCGGTGACCGGCGACACCGTCGGCGACCCCTACAAGGACACCGCCGGCCCGGCGGTCAACCCGCTCATCAAGATCATCAACATCGTAGCTCTGCTCGTCGTCCCCTTGATGGTGTAAAAAATGGGGTAAGAGAGGCCGCCGCAATCGCTCTGCTTCTCGCGTCGGCTTGCGCGTCCCAGCCGGGCCTGGTGGCCCGGCCCGAGGTCAAGGCAGGCGACCGCTGGACCTATGGCAGCATGAACCACCTGACCAACGTACCGGGTGATCCCTACGAGGTGCAGGTGACCTTCGCCGATGGCAACGTCATTCAGGGGGTCGTCACCTGGAAGGCGGAGCCCCCGGAAGCCGATGTCACCTGGACCTCCGACTGGAACGCCGTGGTTTCGGCGACCGAGGGCATGGGCCTGTTCGATCGAGTGGGCGCGTTCGATCCGCACTTCGGGCTGTTCAAGTTCCCGCTGCAGGTCGGCTCGTCCTGGAAGTCGGCCTACGAGCTTCGGCTGCCGCGGAGGAGCGACCTGCGGGTGCGGCACGAGCGCACCGTCAGCGTCGTGGGGTACGAGGATGTCGTCGTCGCGGCGGGCAGGTTCCGCGCGCTAAAGGTGGTGGCGGAGGGAACCTACCAGCACCTGGGTTTTTCGCGCGGCACCGGGACGACGCGCACCGTGGCCTGGTACGTCCCGGAGGTCAAGCGCTGGGTGAAGGTCGCGCACGACGAATTCGCGGGCGTCGCCGGGAACCGGCCCATGATCCAGCGCGAAGACGAATTGGTGTTTTTCGAAGTTCAATGAAGGCTGCAATAATTTTCCTGTTTCTTATGTGGCCTGCCCTGTGCGCGGCCCAAGCCGGCGCGCCGGTACCCAAACCGGAGGTCAAGGTCGGCGACCGCTGGATCTATCACCATTGGGACCAGCTCGCACAGAATTTGGTGAAAACGTACGAACTACGGGTCACTTTCGCGGACCGCAACGTCATTCACACCGTAGTGACACGACAGGACCAGCGCGAAACCGACGCCATGTGGACCTCGGAGTGGAACGCTACGCAGTTTGTCTTGAGCGAAGGCGTGGTCGATCCCCACACCGGATTCTTCAAGTTTCCGCTGCAGGTCGGCGACCGCTACAAGGCGAGCTTCGAAGTCGCCCTCCCGCAACGTGGCTCGCATCGCTTTCGGCGCGAACAGACGGTCAAGGTGGTGGGATGGGAAGAGGTCGTCGTTCCGGCGGGCAAGTTCCGCGCGCTCAGGCTGGAAGCCGAAGGATCCTCGCAGCGGCTCGATACCGGCGGCCGGAGCCGGGGCCGGGCGCGAAACACGTTCTGGTACGCGCCGGAGGCGAAGCGCTGGGTGAAGAGCATTTTCGAAACGCACAGCTCGAAGGGGTCGCCCAGTGACCTGTGGGTCGAGGAACTGGTGCTGTTCAACGTTCAATAGCGAAAACCGCAATGCATCCTCTGGCTGCTGTTGTGCTTCTCGCGCTGCCTGCCCTGTGCGCGGCGCAGCCCGAGGCGCCGGTCGCGAAGCCCGAGGTCAAGGCCGGTGACCGCTGGACCTATCGCCGCATGAACTACGAGAGAAACCAGGCGCAGGACACGTACGAGGTACACGTCACATTCGCCGCGCGCGATGCAATCCACGCCGTCATCACGGAAAAGGACGGGCGCGAATCGGACGCCACGTATACGTCCGAGTGGAACGAGGTAGTTTCACCCAGGGGTAGAGTCAACGTCCGGGACAAAGGCGAGCTTCAATTTCCTCTGCGCACCGGTGCCACCTACGTGATCGAGTGGACCCTGGAGGAGCCGCGACGCCAGATGGTCAGCGGCCGCCATAAAAGGAACGTCAGGGTCGTGGGCTGGGAGGAAGTCATGGTTCCGGCGGGCCGATTCCGTGCACTGAAGGTGCAGTCGGAGGGACACTTCTGGCCATTCGGCAGCGGCTACGTGGGAACGGTACGAGACGTCTTCTGGTACGTGCCTGAAGTCAAGAGATGGGTGAAGCACGTCCACGACAGTTTCAGGCCCGGCAACCGCATATCGATCACCGAACACAGCGGAGAGGAACTGGTCGAGTTCCGTATCCAATAGAGGCGAAGCCATGCGCGCCGCCGCCATCACGCTGCTGCTGGTTCTTCCCGGCCTGTGCGCCGCGCAGGCCGACGCGCCGGTCGCCAGGCCCGAGGTCAAGGTCGGGGACCGGTGGATCTACCATCATTGGGACCAGCTCGGCCAGAAGCTGATGAAAAGCTTCGAGCTGCGCGTTTCGTTCGCCGACCGGAACGTGATTCACACCGTGGTGAAGAGACAGGACCAGGAGGAGTCCGACGCGATGTGGACCGCGGACTGGAATGCCACGCAGTCCGTTCTGGGCGAAGGCGTGGTCAATCCCCACACCGGGTTCTTCAAGTTTCCCCTGCGGGTCGGGGACCGCTACCAGTCGAGCTTCGAGATCGCCTTCCCGCAACGCGGCTCCTTTCGCGCGCGGCGCGACTACACTGTCAAGGTGGCCGGATGGGAGGAAGTGAACGTCGCCGCGGGCAGGTTCCGCGCGCTCAAGCTCGAAGCCGAAGGATCCTGGCAGCGGCTCGATGCCCCCCGCGGCGGGCGGCTGCGAAGCACGTTCTGGTACGCGCCGGAGGCGAAGCGGTGGGTGAAGAACATCCTCGAAATACATGGTCCGAAGGGACCCAGCGTGATCTGGGTCGAGGAGCTGGTCCTGTTCGACGTGCAATGACCAAATCGGGCATCGCTTCTCTCGCTGCTCTTGCCCTGCTTCTCGCGCTGCCCGCTCTGGGCGTAGCGCAGCCCGGGGCGCCGGTGGCGAAACCCGAGGTGAAGGTCGACGACCGCTGGCTGTACCGGCGCAACGACCGTCGTGTAAAGCCGCCGGCGTTCACGTACGAGATGCGCGTGACTTTCGTCGATGCGAGGGTGATTCACACCATTCTCGCGCGGCAAGGCATGCGCAGCGAATCCGACGCCACCTTCACGCCGGAGTGGAGCGGCGTGGTCAGCATCGACGAGGGCGTTATGCACGTGGAAGCGGGGCTGCTGCAGTTTCCGTTGCTGGTCGGCCGGTCATACAAGGCAGCGTGGGAGATGCGCCGCCCTCGCCGCGGCGATTTCCACGTCAGGCACGAGCGCACGGTAAAGGTCGTGGGATGGGAGGAGATCGAGGTTCCGGCGGGCAAGTTCCGCGCGCTGAAGGTGGAGGCCGAGGGCACCTATCGGCGCCTCGACAAGCAGGCGGGGGACTGGGCGCGAAATACCATCTGGTACGTGCCGCAGGTCAGGCGATGGGTGAAGAACGTATACAAGGACGCCCAGGGCGAAATCGGCGAGGAGCTGGTGTTCTACAGGCTGCAATGACCGCCCGAAGCCGCCTCGCTCTCACCGCTTTGCTTCTGGCATTGCCCGCGCTGTGTGGCGCGCAAAAGGATGACGCGGCGGTGCCGAGGCCCGAGCTGAAGGTGGGCGACCGGTGGGTCTACACGACGAAGCGCTCGAGCGAAGCGTCGCCGCGAGCGTTCGAGATCGCCGTCACGTTTGCCGACGACAAGGCCGTTCACACGGTCACCACGTCGCAGGGTGGCCGGCGCGAAACCGACGCGATCTGGACGCCCGAATGGAATCCCATCGCATCACCGGCTGGAGGAATATTCGACCCGAAAAGGGAGGTCCTGAGGTTCCCGCTGCGAGCCGGGTCGACCTGGAAGTCCGCCTACGAGCTGCGTTTGCCGAGGAAAGGAGAATACCGTGCCAGGTGGGACTGGACGGTCAGGGTGGAGGGCTACGAAGAAATCGTGGTACCGGCGGGGAAGTTCCGCGCCCTGAAAGTGGTGGGCGAAGCAGACGTTCGACGGCTGGATGTCCCGGCTGCAAGCACGGCCCGAGAGGTCCACTGGTACGTCGGCAGGGTCAAGAAAGTGGTGAAGTACACGTTCGAGGAATTTTCCGACCGCCGGCGCACATATTGGCAAGAAGAGGAATTGGTGTTCTACAGCGTTCAATGAACGAGACGACGTGAATATCGCCGGCAAGGCAGCGAAGGCTGCCTTTCTTGTTTTCTGCCTGGCAAGCCTCGCCGAAGCGCGCGACGCGGTCGTCGCCAAGCGCTTCATGGTCGCCGCGGCGCACCCGCTCGCGGCCGAGGCGGGCGCCGAGGTGCTGAAGCGCGGCGGCTCGGCGCTCGATGCGGCGGTCGCGGTGCAGATGGTGCTCGGCCTGGTCGAGCCCGAGTCCTCGGGAATCGGCGGCGGCGCCTTCCTGCTCCACTGGTCGGAAGCCGAGAAGAAGCTCAGGACCTACGACGGCCGCGAGACCGCGCCCGCCGCGGCGAAGCCGAACAGGTTTTTGGATTCTCAAAATCGTCCACTTTCATTCCTGGACGCTGCGGTGGGCGGCCGCTCGGTGGGAGTGCCGGGGGTGCTGCGCATGCTCGAGCTCGCGCACCAGCGCCACGGGCGGCTGCCATGGAGCGGGCTGTTCGATCCCGCGATCCGGATTGCCGGCGAGGGCTTCACGCTCACGCCGAAGCTGCAGGCCGCCCTCGAGAAGGAACGCTTTCTGCGGGAGGACCCGGGTGCGCGAAGGATCTACTACGCAGGTAGCCGCGTGGTGAACCGCGAGTACGCCGACACCTTGCGCGCGATTGCGCAGGGCGGAGCGAGGGTGTTCTACGAAGGCGACATCGCGAAAGACATGGTCGCCGCGGTGCGCACGCATGCCAAGCCCGGCGACCTGACGGAGGATGATCTGCGAAGCTATCGCGCGCTCGAGCGCGAGCCGGTGTGCGGGCCCTACCGCGGGCGGCGCATCTGCTCGATGGGGCCGCCGAGCTCGGGCGGCGTCGCGGTGCTGCAGATCCTCGGGCTGCTCGAGCGCACCGCCTTCGCGCGCGCGCCGCCGCGCTCGCCCGACGCGCTGCACTACTTCGCCGAGGCCGGCAAGCTCGCCTACGCCGACCGCGCGCGCTACCTGGGCGATCCCGATTTCGTTTCAGTTCCGGTGAAGGCGCTGTTGGGAGCGACATACCTCGATGGTCGTGTGAAACTTATTACCGAAAAGGCAATGCCGCTCGCGCCGCCGGGAGACATGGAAGCGGGTACCAGCCACTACTCGATCGTGGATGCGCGCGGCGACGTCGTCGCCATGACCACCACGATCGAGGCCGCGTTCGGCAGCCGCATCATGGTGCGCGGCTTCCTCCTCAACAACCAGCTCACCGATTTCGATTTCGCGCCGGGCGGCCCCAACGCGGCCGGTCCGGGGAAGCGGCCGCGCAGCAGCATGGCCCCGACTTTGGTTTTTGAGAGAGAAACAGTCCGCATGGCGCTGGGGTCGCCCGGCGGCGCGATGATCATCAACTACGTCGCCAAGGCGCTGGTCGGGACCCTCGACTGGGGCCTGGGCATCCAGGCGGCCATCGACCTGCCGAATTTCGGCTCGCGCAACGGCCCGACGTACATCGAGCAGGGGATGCAGAATGCGGCCAGGCAGTTGCAAGATCGTGGCCATGACGTTCAAATGATCCCGTTGCAGAGCGGGTTGCAGGGAATCGAGCGGGTGCCGGGGGGCTGGCGCGGCGGCGCCGACCCGCGGCGCGATGGGGCGGTAAGGGGGGAATGAATTGAAGGCGCGCAAGGTCTCGCTGGGCAAGACGACGCGGCCGAGCGTCTCGGGCGTGCTGCCGCGCAAGCGCCTGTTCGCGCTGCTCGAGGCCGACGCGCCGGTCGTGTGGCTCAACGGGCCGCCGGGCTGCGGCAAGACCACGCTCGCCGCGAGCTGGCTCGACCAGGCAGGGACGCAATACCTCTGGTACCAGCTCGACGAGGGCGACGCCGACGTCGCCACCTTCTTCTACTACCTCGGCGTGGCCGCGGCTTCCGTCGGAGAAGAGCGCGAGGCGCTGCCGCTGCTCACGCCGGAGTACCAGGCCGGGCTGCGGGTGTTCACGCGCCGCTATTTCGAGCGCCTGTTCGGGCAGCTCAAGGCGCCGTTCGCGGTGGTGTTCGACGGCTACCAGTCGGTGCCGGCGTCCTCGCAGCTGCACGAGGTGATGCGCGTCGCGCTGGAGGCGCTGCCGCCGGGCGGGCGCGTGCTGGTGGTGAGCCGCGGCGACCCGCCGCCGAGCCTCACGCGGCTGCGCGCGAACCAGGCGCTGTCGCTGATCGGCTGGGAGGAGCTGCGCCTGACGCGCGAGGAATCGGCTTCGATCGTCGCCAGGCGCCGGCCCGGGCTGGCGCCCGAGGCGGTCGAAGCGCTCTACGCGCGCACCCAGGGCTGGGCGGCGGGGCTGGTGCTGATGCTCGAGCAGGCGAAGGTGTCGGGCTCGATCGCCGAGCCGCCCGGCCTGACCAGCCGCCAGCTGGTGTTCGACTACCTGGCGGGCGAGATCTTCCAGAAGTCCGACGAGCGCACGCAGCAGTTCCTGCTGCACACCGCCTACCTGCCGGAGATGACGACGCGCATCGCGCGCGAGCTCTCCGGCGACGAGGGCACCGGCGAGCTGCTCGCCGACCTCAACCGCAACAACTATTTCGTGAGCGTACGCGAGACGCAGCCCGAGCCGGTCTACCAGTACCACCCGATGCTGCGCGACTTCCTCCAGGCGCGCGCCGCCGACGCGCTGGGGAAAGACCGCAGGCGCGAGCTGCAGCGGCTGTCAGCCGGGCAGATGGAGCAAGCGGGCAGGATCGAGGAGGCGGTCGCGCTGTACCGCGAGTGCCACGACTGGGGCGAGATGGCGCGCCTGGTCGAGGCGCATGCCGCGGCGCTGGTGAAGCAGGGGCGCGGCGAGACCGTGGTGCGCTGGGTGGAGGAGCTGCCGGCGGAAGTGCAGGCAAGCCAGCCCTGGACGATCTACTGGGCGGCGGCGAGCCAGGCGCAGCTCACGCCGCGCGAAGGCCGCATCCTGTACGAGAAAGCGTTCGAGCTGTTCCGCGCGCGCGGCGACGGCGTCGGCATGGTGCTCGCCGCCTCGGGCGCGATGTTCGCCGTGCTGTACGAGCTCGACGACTGCTCGCTGCTCGACCGCTGGATCGCGGTGCTGGACGCCGCCGAGAAGAGCGGCGCGCGCCTGCCCTCGCCGGAGATCGAGGCGCGCGTCGCCTGCAGCATGTTCATCTCGCTCACGCTGCGCCAGCCGCAGCGCCGCGACATCAAGCAGTGGATCGAGCGCGCGCTCGCCGCCTCGGCGGGCCAGCCCGACGTGAATCTCAAGATGTTCGTCGGCCTGCTCGCCTCGCTCACCGTGATGTGGACCGGCCTCTATTCGCGCGCCGCCGAGCTGATCGCGGCGATGCGCCAGGCCGCGGCCGCGCCCGGCGTCACGCCGTTCTCGCTCACCACGCTGAAGAACATCGAGACCATGTACGCCATGCTGGTCGCGGACGGCGCGGCCTCGGAGAAAGCGATGCACGAGGGCATCGAGATCGTGCAGGCGACCGGCGTGCGCAACTGGACCTTCCAGCTCCTGGTCTGGGGTTACGGCGGCGCGCTCGGCAGCGGCGACCTCGAGCTCGCGGCGACGCTCGCCAAGCAGCTCGAGCCGCTGAAGACGCACGCGGGCCGCTTCAACGTGTGCATCTACCACCACTTCCAGGCGTGGGAAGCGATGCTGCGCAAGGACCTGATGGGCGCGCTGCAGAAGCAGAAGGTGGCGCTGCGCATGGCGATCGAGGTCGGCTGCCCGCTGTACGAGGTGCTGTGCCGGCTCGCGCTCGCCGAGATCCTCGCCGAGTGCGGCGACGAGCGCAAATGCATCGCCCACCTGCAGGCGCTGCGCGACATCGCGCGCGGCATCGACAACCGCCACCTCGAGTTCACCTGCCTGATCGGCTTCGCGCAGATGGCGCTGGCGCACGGCCGCCAGCGCACCGGCCTTGTCGCGCTGCGCCGCGGGCTCCAGCTCGGCCGCGAGTACGGCTACGCGCACTTCTTCGGCTGGCGGCCCGCCGCGGTCGCGCGCATCCTCGTGCAGGCGCTCGAGGCGGGAATCGAGCCCGACTACGCGAAGAGCCTCATCAAGCGGCGCGGCCTGGTGCCCGAGCAGCCGCCGCTCGGCGTCGAGGGCTGGCCGTGGACCTACCGCGTGCACACCTTCGGCGGCTTCCGCCTGCTGCGCCACGACCAGCCGCTCGGCGCGGCAGGGGAGAAAACCGCGGGCAAGGCGAAGAAGCGGCCGCTCGAGCTCCTCAAGCTCCTCATCGCGTACGGCGGCGAGCAGGTGAGCGAGAGCCGCGTCACCGACGCGCTCTGGCCGCGCATCGACGGCGACTCCGCGCACCGCTCCTTCACCAGCACGCTGCACCGGCTGCGCAAGCTGCTCGGCGAGGACCGCGCGGTGACGCTGCACGAGGGGCGCCTGTCGCTCGACCGGCGCTATTTCTGGCTCGATACCTGGGCCTTCGAGCAGCTCGCCGCCGAGCTCGAAAGCGCCGTTGAACCGGCACAAATCGAAAAGCTCGTCGATCGCGTTCTGGCCCTCTACCGCGGCAGCTTCATGGCCGACGACGCCGACGCGTCCTGGATGATCCAGACGCGCGAGCGCCTGCGCGGCCGCTTCTCGCGCGTGCTGGCGCGCGTCTGCCGTCACTGGCAGGAGCGCGGCGAGGAGGCGCGGGCGCGCGCGCTGTACGAAAAATGCCTTGAGATTGATCCACTTGCAGCGCGCCAGGAGACGTTTAAGCCATCGGTAACTAATCCGTAAGCCATCGGGCTGCGGCCGTTCGCGATGCTGGAGGCGCCAGGGCAAGGGGCCCCGGCACTCACGAACGGAGGGCAACATGAAAAGCACCAAGCTCGCATTGGCGATCGGCCTGCAGGCGTTCACGCTCGCCGGCTGCTACCTCGTACCGCACGGACCCGACGGGAACTACGCGATCGTCCTTCCCGGCCATCCGTCGCCGCTTCCCGGCCATCCCGTCCCGGTGGCCCCGTCGCAGCCCGCGGGACCGCGGGTGCTGCACGCGCGCCTCTACCCGGACAACGACGTCGCCAGCCAGACCGGCATGGTGGCCGGGACGGTGACCAACATGATGACCGGCAAGGGCCGCTTCCAGCTGCAGTACGCCGGGGAGTTGCTGACCGGCGAGGCGACCCGGGTGTCGGGCGACGAGCGCAAAGGCATCGCCAGCGCCTACGGCGCGAGCGGCTCGTTCATGAGCTGCGAGTACCAGATGCACACCGCATTGCAGGGCGCGGGCACTTGCATGTTTTCGAACGGCGCCAAATACAAGGTGCACATAGGAAACTGAGCGGGAACCAGGACGCCATGCTCACCACTCGGGAAATCGACGTCCTCCTGCTCCTGTCGCAGGGCTGCAGCTACGCGGCGATCGGCGAGCACCTTGGCATCTCGGTGCACACCGTGACGAGTCACATCAAGAACAGCTACCGCAAGCTCTCGGTGCACAGCGCCGCCGCCGCCGTGACCCGCGCGGCGCAGCTCAACCTGCTACTTCTCGAGCTGCGCGAGGATCCCGGCGACGCAGGCTGAGGGCTCGGCGGTGACGTCGACCGCAATGGCGCGCGCCGGCGGCTCGAGCGCCGCGAGCTGGCTCTCGAGCAGCGCCGCCGGCATGAAGCGGTGGCTGCGGTCCGCCATGCGCGCGCGGATCAGCTCCGCGCTGCCGTGCAGATAGACCACCGTGAATTGCCGGATGCCCTGCGCCAGGCGCCGGCGATAGCTTTCCTTGAGCGCCGAGCAGGCGAGCACCGCGTCTCCCGGTTGCCTGATTTCCTTGTTCAGCCGGGCGAGCCACGGCCAGCGATCCTGGTCCTCCAGCGGGATGCCGGCCTTCATCTTGGCGACGTTTTCCGGGGCGTGGAAGTCGTCGGCGTCGATGAAGCGCCAGCCGAGCGCGCGCGCCAGAGCCTCGCCGATCGTCGTCTTGCCGACGCCCGCGACGCCCATCACCAGCACGATCATTGCGGCGGCGGCGGCTTCTGTGTCGTCGGGTGCGTGGCGTGGCCGCCGAAGCTCTTGCGCATCATCGCGAGCAGGCGCCGCGCGTAGTCCGAGCGCCCCTGGCTGGAGAAGCGGTTCATCAGCGCCACGGTGATCGCCGGCGCCGGCACGCCGAGCTCGATCGCCTCCAGCGCGGTCCAGCGCCCTTCGCCCGAGTCGGCGACCACCGGCGCGATTTTCTGAAAATCGTCTTCTTTCAGAATCTCGACGCAAAGATCCAGAAGCCAGGAGCGCACCACGCTGCCGTGGCGCCAGGTCTCGGCGAGGCGCGCCACGTCGATATCGAGCTCGGTGCGCGCGGCGAGCAGCGCGAAGCCCTCGGCGAGGGCCTGCATCATGCCGTACTCGATGCCGTTGTGGATCATCTTGGCGTAGTGGCCGGCGCCGCTCGGCCCGCAGTGCAGCCAGCCGCGCTCGGGGCCGGGCGCGAGCAGCCGGGCGAAGGGCTCGAAGATCTCGATCGACTTCGGCGTGCCGCCGAGCATCAGGCAGTAGCCGTGCTCCAGGCCGTGGATCCCGCCACTGACCCCCGCGTCGATGAAGCGCAGGCCCTGCTGCGACAGCGCGAGCGCGCGGCGCTTGGAATCCCTGTAGTAGCTGTTGCCGCAGTCGACCACGGTGTCGCCCGAGGAGAGCAGCGGCAGCAGGTCGCGGATCGTGTCCTCGACCGCCGCGCCCGCCGGCAGCGACAGCACGATGACGCGCTCGCCGGCGAGCCGCGCGCACAGGGCCGCCAGGTTCTCCACGCAATCAACGCGCTTTTCCTGAACTAGGGCTTTGCGTGCAGGTTCGGCCTGGTCATGGCAGACCACGCGCGCGCCGCCGCGCGCGAGGCGCCGCGCCATGCCGCCGCCCATCCTGCCGAGGCCTACGATGCCGATTTCCATGGTTAGCTCCCGGACGAGAGTGCCGATTTTAGGGTCTGAGGCTCTATGGGCTCGACGCCCTCGAAGCTGCGCAGCCAGGTAAGCTGCCGTTTCGCCAGTTGGCGGGTGGCGGTCACGGCTCGCTCTTGCATCGTCGCCTTGTCGACCGCGCCGTCCAGGTACTCCCAGACCTGCCGGTAGCCCACGGCGCGCATGCTCGGCAGCCCCGCGTGCAGGCGGTACTTGTCCTTCAGCGCTTTCACCTCGTCGATCAGCCCCAGGCGCAGCATCGCTGCAAAACGTTTCTCGATCTTTCGCTTCAGGAGCTCCCGTTCGGGGATGAGCGCGAATGCCTTGACCGCGAAAGGCAGCTGCGCCCGCGCGGCCCCGTGCAGCGCCGAAAGCGGCTTGCCGGCGAGCTGCCAGACCTCGAGCGCGCGCTGGATGCGCTGCGCGTCGTTCGGCGCGATGCGCCGGGCCGCCTGCGGGTCGACCTTCGCCAGCTCGGCGTGCAGCGCCGGCCAGCCGCGGCGCGCGGCCTCGGCGTCGATCCCGGCGCGGATGCGCGCGTCGGCCTGCGGCAGCGCGTCCAGCCCGGCCACCAGCGCGCGGTAATACAGCATGGTTCCCCCGACCAGCAGCGGTATATGTTTTCTGCCCAGGATGTCCTGGACGGAGGAGATCGCGTCCTCCCGCCACCTGCCCGCCGAGTAGCTCTGGTCGGGATCGAGGATGTCGATCAGGTGGTGCGGCACGCGCGCGCGCAGCGCGGCGCCGGGCTTGGCGGTGCCGATGTCCATGCCGCGGTACACCTGCGCCGAGTCCATCGACACGATCTCGATCGGCAGCTTGTCCGCGGCCTTGAGCGCCAGCGCGGACTTGCCGCTCGCGGTGGGTCCGAGCAGCGCGTAAGCGGTGCGCGCCAAGGCTAGCGCCCGCCGGCGATGTCGAGCAGCGCGCCCGTGATGTAGGAGGCTTCGTCGGAGAGCAGCCAGACGATGCTGCGCGCGATCTCCTCGGCCTCGCCTGCGCGCAGCAGCGGCGTGCTGGCCGCGATGCGGTCCACGCGCCCGGGGTCGCCGCTCGCGGCGTGGATCTCGGTGCGGATCACCCCCGGCCGCACCGCGTTCACGCGGATCCCCTCCGGGCCGACCTCCCTGGCAAGCCCGACGGTGAAGGTGTCGATTGCGCCTTTCGAGGCCGCGTAGTCGACATAGTCCCCCGGGCCGCCGAGGCGCGCGGCGACCGAAGAGACGTTGACGATGGCGCCGCCCTTGCCGCCGTGGCGCTTCGACATGCGCTTCACCGCCTCGCGCGCGCACAGGAAGCTGCCGGTGACGTTGACCGCAAGCATGCGCTGGATGCGCTCGGCGGACATGTCCTCGACGCGGGAGCGCAGGTCGACGATGCCGGCGTTGTTGACCAGCGCCGTCACGCGTCCGAGATTTTCGTCCACGGCCTTGAACAGCCGCACCACGTCGGCTTCGCTGGCGACATCGGCCTGCACCGCGATCGCTTTGATCTCGCGGGCGAGCTTTTCCGCGGTTTCCCGGTTTCTCGCGTAGTTAATGCACACCGCGTAGCCGCGCTCGGCGGCGAGGCGCGCGGTCGCCGCCCCGATGCCGCGGCCGCCGCCGGTGACTACGAGGATTTTTTCGCGGGAAGGCAGTTTCTAGCGCCCTCGGAGAAACAATCTATCCAGATCCTCGAGCGTGAGCTGGTACCAGGTCGGCCGGCCGTGGTTGCAGCTTCCCGAGCGCTCGGTCTCCTCCATCTCGCGCAGCAGTGCGTTCATCTCAGCCACGCCGAGCGCCCGGTGCGCGCGCACCGCCGCATGGCAGGCCATGGTGGCGAGCAACTCGTTCTGGCGCGACGACAGCACCTGGCTCGCGCCGTACTCGCGGATCTCCCGCAGCACGCCGCGCGCCAGCCCCACGATGTCGCCCCCGGCGAGCGGCGCCGGCGCCGCGCGCACCGCGAGCTCGTTCGGGCCCGACACCGTGAGCTCGAGCCCGAGGCGCTCGAGCGCCTCGCGGTTCTCCTCGGCGGTCGCGACGTCGAGCGCCTCGGCGCCGAACACCGCGGGCACCAGCAGGCTCTGGCGCTGCACCGCGCCGGCGTCGAGGTTGGCCTTCAGCTTCTCCATCACGATGCGCTCGTGCGCCGCGTGCATGTCGACGAGCACCAGGCCCGCTTCGTTCTGCGCCAGGATGTACACGCCGTGGAGCTGCCCGAGCGCATAGCCGAGCGGCTGTGGTTTTTCTTCTACAGACAACTTCATGAAGGACTCGTACGCCGCGACCGGCTGGGCCAGCCCCATCGCAGCCTGAATGGGTTGTCTCATTCCTCCTATCGATGCGTAGCTGACCGGCGCCTCGGCCGCGCTTGGCGACAGCGCCCGTTGCAGCGCGTGGAACACGAACTGGTGCACCGCGCGCCCATCGCGGAAGCGCACCTCGGTCTTGGCCGGGTGCACGTTGACGTCGACGGCGCGCGGATCGATCTCGAGGAACAGCACGTACGCGGGCTGGCGCTCGCCGTGCAGCAGCTCCGAATACGCCTCGCGCGCGGCGTGCGAAAGCAGGCGATCGCGCACGTAGCGGCCGTTGACGAAGAAATACTGCCCGTCGGCGCGCTCGCCCGCGGCCTGCGGCGTGCCCGCCCGCCCATGCAGCCGCAGGGCGCCGGTTCCTGTTTGTATCGAAACGCTTTGGTTGAAAAAGCCTTCGCCCAGCAGCGCCGTAACCCGCTCGTCGGGCGTCTGGCTCCTCAGCACCTGGCTCGCGCGGCCGTTGTGCTTGAGCATGAACGCGATGCCCGGGTGGGCGAGGGCCACGCGCCGGAAAACGTCGTCGCAGTGGCCGAACTCGGTCGCCTCGGTGCGCATGAACTTGCGACGCGCCGGCGTATTGAAATAGAGGTCCGACACCGCCACCGTCGTGCCCTCCGCGCGCGCGGCCGGCTGCACCTCGCCGGGCTGCGCACCCTCGGCCGAGATCGCCGCGCCGTGCGCCGCCTCGCGCGTGCGGCTCGCGATCGAGAGGCGCGACACCGAGGCGATCGAAGCGAGCGCCTCGCCGCGGAACCCCATGCTCGCCACGCCCTCGAGGTCCTCGAGGCTCGCGATCTTGCTCGTGGCGTGGCGCGCGAGCGCGAGCGCCAGCTCCTCGCGCGCGATGCCCGCGCCGTCGTCCTCGACCTGCACGCGCTTGATGCCGCCGGCTTCGAGCGCCACCGTGATCGCCTGCGCGCCGGCGTCGACGCTGTTCTCGAGCAGCTCCTTCAGCACCGAGGCGGGGCGCTCGACCACTTCGCCCGCCGCGATCTGGCTCACGAGAAGCTGGGGCAGGACGCGAATGGCGGCCACGCGTCGAGTATATAGAATCGGACCATGGAGCTGCTGGCGTGGTTCTGGGACCTCGTGGTGCATCTCGACGTGCACCTCGCCGGCTTCGTCGCCGAGCACGGCGCCTGGGTCTACGGCCTGCTCTTCGTGATCGTGTTCTGCGAAACCGGGCTGGTGGTGACGCCTTTTCTTCCCGGCGACTCGCTGCTCTTCGTCGCCGGCGCCGTCGCGGCCGCGGGCGACATGAACATCGCCGCCTTGATGGCGACCCTGATCACCGCGGCGCTATGCGGCGACAACTGCAACTACTGGATCGGCCGCTGGATCGGCCCCAAGGTGTTCCACTTCGAGCGCTCGCGCTGGTTCAACCCCGCCCACCTCGCGCGCGCCCACGCCTTCTACGAGCGCCACGGCGGCAAGACCATCATCCTCGCGCGCTTCGTCCCGATCGTGCGCACCTACGTCCCCTTCGTCGCCGGCGTCGGCACCATGCCCTACCTGCGCTACCTCGCCTTCTGCGTCGTCGGCGCCTTCATCTGGGTGGTGTCGCTCTGCCTCCTCGGCTACTGGTTCGGCAACCAGCCGATCGTCAAGAACAACCTGACGGTCGCCATCCTCATCATCGTCGCCATCTCGGTCTCGCCCGGCATCCTCGCCTGGCTGCGCTCCCGCCGGCAGGCGCGCGCTTCTCCGCCTCTTTAGGCCTAGGCTTCGAGAGACACTGGAAAGGCGGGGTAGCGCGTCGTCTTCATCCGCCCGGCCCCTCCAGCCGGTCGAGCGGGCTCTTCACTCCGCGCCCGCCCTTGTTCAGGACGTGGGTGTAGATCATCGTGGTCGAGACATCCTTGTGGCCGAGCAGCTCCTGGACGGTGCGGATGTCGTAGCCGCCTTCCAGCAGATGCGTGGCGAAGCTGTGTCGCAGGATGTGCGGCGAGACCGGTTTCGCGATCCCGGCCCGGCGCGCGCCCTCCGACACGGCGCGCTGCACGACCTTCTCATCGAGGTGGTGCCGGCGCACCACGCCGTCCAGCGGATCCACCGACCGGCCGCCGGACGGAAACACGTACTGCCAGGGCCAGCTGCGGCCCGCGCGCGGGTACTTGCGGGCGAGCGCGAACGGCAGGTACACATCGCCGAAGCCCTGGGCGAGGTCGCGCTGGTGCAGCAGCTTTACGCGCTCGAGATGCGAGCGCAGCGGCTCGATCAGGCGCTCGGGCAGCATCGTGCGCCGGTCGCGCCCGCCTTTGCCGTCGCGCACCGTGATCTCGCGGCGCTCGAAATCCACGTCCTTCACCCTCAGCCGCAGCCCTTCCAGCAGGCGCATGCCGGTGGCGTAGAGCAGGCTCGCCGCGAGCCAGCGGGTTCCGTCGAGCTGCGCCAGCAGCGCGCGAACCTCGGACTCGGAGAGCACCACCGGCACGCGCGCCTGGCGCTTGGCGCGCACCATCCCGTCCATCCACGGCAGCTCCTTGTCCAGGACCTCGCGATAGAGGAAGAGCAACGCCGCCAGCGCCTGGTTCTGCGTCGAGGGCGCCACCCGCCCCTCGGTCGCCAGATGCGACAGGAACGCCTCGACCTCGGGCCGGCCCATCTCCCGCGGGTGGCGCTTGCCGTGGAAATGGATAAAGCGCCGCACCCAGTGCAGGTACGCGTCCTCGGTGCGCAGGCTGTAGTGCTTCACCCGCAGGCGCTCGCGGTACTGCGCGAGCAGCTTCGGCGGCGGCATGGCCCCTCCTCCCCGGTGCCTATACTGGACAAACGTGCAGGTGTCGATCGCGGTTGACCGGATTGAGGAATTCGGGGGTTGCGAGTAGCCTTTGCTGCTTCCGCCCCAGTTTCGGGGCAAAACAAATGCCCCACTTATGGGGTCGATTTCTCGTTGCACGAGCCCGGCTGCGCCGGGGGAGTGCACGCGATCGTTGAGCGTGCGTTGTAGGCGGGATGGAATGCACGCTGCGAGGAATTTTCCAGCAGCATTTTGAGAGCTACGCCGCGCGGCATCGG
>Ga0247727_10000660_pt1 | contig 84601 bp, 54 predicted proteins | sample WisWelCaveWW1625_FD_202498 | JGI IMG/M metagenome (GOLD analysis project Ga0247727, IMG submission 202498) | Biofilm microbial communities from Wishing Well Cave, Virginia, United States - WW16-25 | ecosystem: Environmental > Aquatic > Deep subsurface > Groundwater > Cave microbial mat | place...
GAGCTGCGCGTCCTGGTCGGCGTGCCAGAGCCGCAGCGTGTTGTCGTCGGAGGCGCTGACGAACCGCCCGTCCGCCAGCGCGAGGACGTGGAGCACCCCGTTTTCGTGCCCGCGGAAGACGCGCAGCGGCGCGTCCTGGTCGGGGTGCCAGAGCCGCAGCGTGTTGTCCTCGGAGGCGCTGACGAACCGCCCGTCCGCGAGGCGGCACGCGCCAACCACCGCACCGCCGTGACCCGACGGGTCCGGCCACGACCGAGGGCTCGATTCGGCCTCATCGTGCCACGACGACTTGGGGTCGAAGCGGACGTCGTCGCGCAGCTTCGCGCGACGCAGGCGGCAATGGCGAAGCTCGCCTTTCTCAAGTCCCTTGGCCTGTTCCAGGACTGCGTCGTCCATGACCGCGCCCTCGAGCGCCTCCGCATTCTCGGGAAGCGCGGCTCCTCCGAAGTCGATGCCGCGCAGGTAGGCGCCTCGAATAGGGGCCGTCGCAAGGTTGAGCCCGTCCGCGCCCACAGAGGCGAGCGCGATCGCCCGCGGCACAGGCTCGTGCGGCGGACTGTGCTTGCGCGCCAGGAGCTCCAACGCGCGACGAAGTTCAAATCGATCCTTCGTGGGGTTCACGCTCGTCGCCTCTTCTTGCGCGGGGCCTTCGGCCTGGCGAGTTCCTTGGGTGGCTCGACTTGGGCTGCAAGCCGTCGGAGGAGGCCGGTCTCGCGATAGACCTGATCGAATTGGTCGATCGACAGGTGCGGCTCGATCGTCTCGAGCCACGCGAGGACGGCGCTCGCGTCGAGGTCCTGCGATCCCGGGCGTTTCCATTCCTTTACGCCGTTCAGGATGGAAGCGAACGTCTTGTCGTCGAGGATCCGACCTTGCAGGGCCGTCGATTCGGTCGCGAGCGCGTTCTTCCACGCCACCGGATCGTTGCTCGCCATCTGGGCGAGGAACGCGGTTGGATCGGCCAGGGTCGCGACTTCCAGCCTCTCGTCCGCCCCGCGAGGCTCGAAAGCCGGCGCGGGCCGAAGGTCGAAGTAGGAGAACGGGAATTCGGGGACCTCGAGCTCCTCGTCGAAGAGCCGCGTCACGTCGAACGCCGAGCGCTGCTGCTGCGACGCGAGCATGTATGTCAGGAGCGGCAGGTCGAATTGGTTGATCCTCAAGCGCTCACGTGCGTCGGCCCTTTCCTCCGGTTCCTTCTTGCTCCGGTTTCCGCCGTCATCGTTCGCCTTGCTCTTCGCGCGGAGCTCCTCTTCGATCTCGGCGAGGTTCGGCCAGCGTGCATCGGCCGCCCATTCCTTCACTCGGCCGAGGAACGCCGGGTAGCGCGTTCGCGCGAACCGGTAGAGCTCCGGCGCGAAGAGTTGGAGGAGGACGAAACGGGCCAGCATCGTGCGATCGAGGTCCGCGCCGTTCTTCTGCGCCACCTGCCAGGCGAGTTGCAGCGTTTCGGCGGCGCGCACCAGCTTGCGCGGCACCGCCGGCACGGCGCGACGGAAGAACTCGAGCAGCTCGACGTCAGGGTGGGTCCCAATCCAAGCCTCGTCGGCGCCCGCGATGCCGGCGGACTCGTTCGGGTCGCGCGTCAGCTTCACCTTGACCTCGAACAGCTCCGGAAACCGGTCCTGCAGAAACCTCGGCACGTCGACGTCGCGCGGCGGGGCGACGCGCACCGGCACGTGGACGATCTTCTCGAGGTACTCGGCGCCGGTGATAGGGCTCAGGCTCGAGCCGCGGAAGCGGCGGCGGAAGTCGTCGTAGCGGGCGGGCTTGAGGCTGTACGCGATCGCGTCGGCCTCGAGCGCGCCGTGCGTGCCGTAGTCGCGGTAGCGGTGGACGATGCCGCGCTCGATCACCTCGTCGTCGACGGCCAGGACGAAGCAGCAGCCTTCGACCTCGAGGAAGAGCTTGATCGACTCGAGCATCTGCACCGCCTTCTCGGGCAGGCAGCGGTCGAGGTCGTCGACGAGGAAGAGGAGGTTCACCTTTTCGGCTTCGGGCGCGCCGGCATGGCCCGTCACCCTGCGCAGCTCGTTCTGGAAGTCGAAGTAGATCGAGCGCGCGCGCCGCCGTGGGGAGCGCGTGCGCGTGAGTTGAGGCGTCGCGGCGGCTGCGGCCGTCTTCTCCTCCTCCTCCGACAGCTCCTTCGCCTTGTCGAGCGCGTCCTTGCCCGAGACCTTCACGACGCCGAAGTCGAACTCGAGCCCCGCCGCGAAGGCGACCGCGAACTTGCCGAAGCCTCCGGCGACGCGCCTCAAGAGGCCGGTGCGCGCCGGTGGGCTGAACGGCGCCGCACCCGGCGTCGCGGCAGTTGCCGCTGGCGCCGCACTCGGCGCGACCGCCGGCGACTCGATCTCCCGCGCCCATGTCTCGAGTTGGATCTGCACGGTCCGAAGCAGCGGGATCAGCAGGTGGGGCTCGCGCTCGAACTGCCACGCATTGAACAGGATCGGCACCGTCGGCGTCGCCATCGCCTCCGGACCGAGCGCCGCCAGCCGTTCAGCGAAGCTCTTGTGAACGTGCTCGAGCCAGAGCGACTTGCCGCAACCCCACGGTCCGTAGAGCCCGACGACGAGCGGTCCGTCCTTTTCCGCGAAGCGGAACGCCCGCTCCAGTCGCTCGCAGATGGCCTCGACCTGTTCGCGGGCGCCGAAGCTGAGCGCCCAGAGCGGCGGGCGCTGAATCGACGGACGCTGTGCAGTCGTGGGGACAGAATCAGTCACAGTCGCCTCGCGGCGCGGGAGTCTTACCCGCGCCGTCGAGCGCCGTCACTTCACGGACCGCCCGACGCCCTGACCGCCGGCAGCTTCGGCGGATCGAGCTCGAGCTCGAACTTTCTGAAGCGGACCTCGGTCGGGCCGCCGGAGTGGATCTGGAGCGCGAGCTGGCCGCGGTCGGAGGCTTTGGGGTCGTCGAGGTCGGTGGTGACGTGGCCGTTGAGCGTCGTGCGGATGCGAGAGCCGGTGCAGCAGATCTCGTAGAGGTTCCAGTCGTCGGGCTTGAGGAACGGCTCGCCGCTGACGTCGGAAAGGAGGCCGCGAGCGCTCTCCTCGTAGAGCTTGCCCCACCAGCCGGGGCCGACGTCGGCCTGGCAGCCTTTCATCTCGAAAGGACGGAAGGGGCGGCCGTCGGGGGCGTCGCGCGGCTCGAGCGGTTGACTACGGAACTGGATGCCGCTGTTTCCGCGATCGCCGACGAGGCGGACTTCCAGCCGCAGCTTGAAGTCGGCGAGCACCAGCTCGCTCAGCAGGAACGAGTTGAACTCGATGCCGTCCTGCGCGCGGCCGACGATCTCGCCACCCTCCACGCTCCAGAGCGTCGGGTCGCCGATCCAGAACGCGAGACTCTTTCCGTCGAAGAGATAGGGCGCCGTCGCCGGCGTCGCCTTCATCGCCACCTGCGCGGGCCCTTGCAGGTAGGCGAAGAGATCGCGGATCTCCTCAGGCTTCATCGGGTCGAGCTGGCCTTCGGGCATCAGCGAGACGGCGCTCGGACGCCGCGACTCGACGTCGGCGAGCGGCACGATCAACGTCTCGTTCTCCGCGGCGATCGTGAGCGCGCTGTCGTTCTCCTTGGTCAGCAGCCCGCTCACCACGCGGCCGTCCTTCAGGAAGAGGTTGGTGACCGCGTAGTCCTTGCCGATCACGGCGTTGGGGTCGACCATGTTCGAGAGCAGGTAGTCGAGGTCGCCGCGGTTGGCGCCGGTGAGCTCGGGCGCGATCGCGCGGCCGGCGCCGAAGAGCACGTGGCACTTCATGCAGGTCGTGACGAAGAGCGCGCGGCCGTTCGTCCGGTCGGCGTGGGCGAGCGCGTCGGGGGTCAGCGCGCTCTTGAGCTCGGCGATGCGGCGCAGCTTCTCTTCCGGCGTGTCTCGCACGACGCCGAAGTGCTCTTTCACGAGCGCGTCGACCTCGGGATCGGCGAGCTCGCGCAGCCGCCGCAGCACCGTCGCCGGCAGGTCGGCGCGCGCGATCGCCCCGCGGCCGAGCGCGAGCAGCAGCTCCTTGGCGAACGACGACCGCGACGAGAGCGTCGTCAACGCGTCCCGCTTCTCGTCGGGCGAGAGGCTCGCGTAGGCCGAGAGCAGCGCGGCCGGCGTCGTCGCGTCGGCGGAGCCGGCGAGCGCCCGGATCGCGTCGCCGCGCACCGGCGTCACGTCCGCGAGCAGCCCCTGCATCAGCTTCGCCGCCCCGCGATCCTCGAGCTGGACGAGCGCCGCGAGCGCGCGGCGCCGCTCGCCGACGTCGGCGCCGCGGTCGGCCGCAGTCGCGCGCATCTGCGGCAGCGCCGAGCGGTCGCCGAAGTCGATGGCGACGGCGAGCGCCGCTCGCGCGATCGCCGCATCGACGCCGGCCGCCGTGAGCCGCGCGCGGACGGCAGGCCAGGCGGCCGGCGCGGCGAGCCCGCGCTGCTCGCGCAACGCGACGTGCATCTCCTCGAGCATGAGGCGCTGCAGGTCGGGGTCGCGCTCGCTCGAGAGCGCCGCGACGAGCGCGTCGTGGCAGGGCGGCTCCGCGGCGGCGCGACGGACGGCGAATCGCCGCAGCGGCACGAGGGCGGCCTCGCGCGCGAGCGCAAGCGCGCGCCCCGGATCGGCGCCGACCAGCGGCTCGAGCGCATACCAGTCAAGCGCCGGCAGGTTGTGGTCGTTCGAATCCTCGCCGTGCTTCGAGAGCGCCGCGACCGCGTCCCATCGATCGGCGTTCGGCAGGCGCTGGAGCGCCGACGCGATCTCGCGCCGGACGACCGGCGAGGGGTCGCTCGCGGCGAGGCGCGCCAGCGCCGCCGTCACCTCGCGCGACGCCTTCCTGCCCTCACACAGGAGCCGCACGCTCCAGCCGCGCAGGTACTCGTCGCGGTCGGCGAGGAGCGCGAGGCCGAATCGCTCGTCGAAGCGGCCGACGGCGGCGAGCGTCCAGATCGCGCGCAGCCTGGAAGTCGTGGTCGGCTTGGACGAGGAGGTCACGAGGCTCTTCAGGACCAGCACGTCGAGTTCGCCGACGCCGCGCCGCTCGAGCTCCTTGCGGGCCTGCCGCACCCACCACTCGTTCTTCGAGACGTGGAGCCCGACGAGGTCGGCGGTGGTCATCGCCGCCACGTCGGCCCTCTTCGGCTTCGCGTCGCCGCCTGAAGCGGCATCGCCGCCGTGACCCGAAGCGGCATCGCCGCCGTGGTAAGTGACCCGATAGAGCCGGCCGTTCGTCCGATTCCACAGCTCGCCCGGAGTCTGGTGGCAGGCGTGCGCGTCGTACCAGTCGATGAAGTAGATCTCGCCGGCCGGGCCGAGCCGGCTGCAGAGGTGGCGGAACCAGGCGTCGTTGGCGACGAGGAAGTCCGGCGCGTGGTGGCCGACGAAGCCGGAGCCCTTGCGCTCGAGCAGGTCGCGATTCACGCGATTGCCGTGGATGTTCCCCATCAGGAGCGTGTTGCGGTACTCGGCGGGGAACTGGTCGCCGAGGTAGACGAGCGCGCCGCAGTGGGCGTGACCGCCGCCGACGCTGCCGCTGCGGCCGATCGCCGCGTAGGGATCGCCGCCGGCGTAGTGGCGATGGTCGGCGATCGTGTCGATCTCGAGGTAGGTGTAGGGATTGAAGTCGCTGCCTGCCTGGCGGACGTAGCGGGCGCCGGGAACGACGTGATAGAGGTGGGGGATCACGCAGGCGGTGCAGAAGGCCTCGCCGAAGTCGTCGAAGTCGACGCCCCACGGGTTGCTCGTGCCGGCGGCGAAGATCTCGAACTCGCGGCGCAGCGGATGCCAGCGCCAGATCGCGGCGTTCATCGGCACGCGCTGATCGTCGGGAGCGCCGGGCTTCCCGACCCGCGAGTCGGTGAAGACGCCGTGGCAGCCGTAGAGCCAGCCGTCGGGGCCCCAGTTGAAGGCGTTCAGCGTCTCGTGCGTGTCGCCGAACCCGAATCCGTCGAGCAGAACTTCGGGCGGGCCGTCGGGTGCGAGGTCGTCGTTCTTGTCGGCGATGAACAGGAGGTAGGGCGCCGCGCCGACGAAGAGGCCGCCGAAGCCGACCTCGAACCCGCTCACGAGGTTCAGGTGGTCGGCGAAGAGCGTCCTCGTCTCGAACTTGCCGTCGCCGTCGCGATCCTCGAAGACGACGATCGAGTCCTTGCCCTGCCCTTCAGGCTGGCGCCACGGGTAGCTGAGTGCCTGCGCGACCCAGAGCCGCCCTTTCGCGTCGACCGCGAGCGCGATCGGCTGGACGACGTCGGGCTCGGCGGCGACGACGTCGACGCGGAACCCGGGCGGCACGGTCATCGTGCGCGCCGCCTCGTCGGCCGGGAGCCCGGCGTGCAAGATCGAATCGGGCGCGAGGATCTCGGGCACGCCTGGCGGCCGAACGACGTCGGGCCGATCGGTGTGCACTCGGAAGTCGTCGAAGTTCACGTGGCCCCAGCCACCGGAAGATCCGTCGACGACGCGCACGCGCATCGTCCGGCCGAGCTCGCCCTTCAGGTCGACGACGACCGGCTGCATCGACTCGAAGCTGGCGCCGGTGCAGCGGAAGAAAGCCTGGTACTCGCCCTCTCGGACGAGCTCGACGGCCGTGCCCTGCGACGCGCCACCGCCGACGAGGAAGCTCGCGTAGGGACGCGTCACCTCGAACGGCGCGGAGACGAGCCGCCCGCGCGGCCCGTCGCCTACGAGCTCGTACCCGCCGATCCAGAACTCGCCCTGGTGGAGGCTCGACTCTCGCGCGCGGCGAGCGGGCGAGTCGCCGCGCACCGGCTGTCCGACGAACGCCTCGCCCTCGACCGTCCAGTCACGGAGGTCGCCCGACTCGAAGTCGGTGTTGAGCTCGCGGCCGTCGAGGCTGACCGGCAGTGCGCCGCCGGAGCGTCCCGGTAGAGGGTTTTGAGCGGCGGCCGGCGCCGGGCCGCGGCCGCCGCGAGCGCTGCCTTGTCTTGGCGGCGGCGGCTTCGCGGGGCGCTGCAGGTGGACGAACGTCCCCTTCTTGTTGCCGACCACGACGTCGACCTTGCCGTCGCCGTCGACGTCGCCCGCGACCACGAAGACTCCGACGCCGCTGTCGTCGTCGATCAGGCGCGGCTCGAACGTCGCCTTGCCGCCGTCGCGGCGGAGCTTCCACCAATAGAGGACGGCGGGATCGCGCGAGCCCGGCCCGCCGTCGGGCCCGTGCGACCACCAGCGCTTGCCGGTGACGACGTCCGGCAGTCCGTCGCCGTCGACGTCGGCAAGCGCGAGCGCGTGGAGCTCGGAGAAGCAGACGTCGCCGGCGAGTCGCTCGGCCGGCTCGCCCATGATCTTGTGCTCGACGAAGGTGAGCGAGCCGCCTTGTTCCGCCGCCTTCACCTGCTCGAACCACGACAGCCCGTAGATGTGGGCGTTGAGGCTCGTGATCACGTCGGCGTCGCCGTCGCCGTCCACGTCGGTGACGAGCATCTGCGCGCCGCCGTGGCCGCCCGAGAAGAGGAACTCGTGGCCCGTCCAGTTCGGATCGCCCGCGAGCGAGGCGGGCTGCTCCCACCAGCCGGTGCGCTCGAGCACGTCCTTGCGGCCGTCGCCGTTCAAGTCGCCGACACCCATCCCGTGCGTGAACTTGCCGAGCCCCGTGTCGGGCGAGATCGGATGGAAGGTCCACGCCTTCGCCGGCTCCTTCGGATCGAAGGCCGCGTAGCCGAAGCGCCCGCCGTTCAGGCAGACGATCTCGGGGTTGCCGTCGCCGTCGAGGTCGGTGAACGTCGGCGACTCGTTGTCGACGACGTCGAAGATCGTGTGCTGCGTCCAGCGCCGCCCGGCCGCGAGCCCGGCGGCGCGCGGGTTCTCGGCCCACCACGCCCGCTCGCCGGGGAAGCCGATGAAGAGGACGTCGAGCCAGCCGTCCCGATCGAAGTCGTACGTGAAGGCGAAGAAGTTGTCGGAGTAGTGCAGCGGGTCGAACTGCTTGGGCTCGGCGAGCTCGTGCTTCTTCGTGAAGTCGGGTCCCTCGTACCAGTACGGGCCCGAGACGACGTCGCCCGTGCCGTCCTTGTTGAGGTCGCCGTACGTCGCTCCTTCGCAGAAGAAGACGTCGGAGAGGCGGTGCTTCTCGAAGGCGGGCGCGGCGGCCTGAACCTGGGCCGGCGCCTCGTCGCGCGGCGAGGGCACGACGACGGCGAGCACGATCCCGTGCAGCAGCATCGAGACGATCATCGTTCGCGCCTCCCTCGGCTTGCGCCGTTCCCTCGGCTCACGCCGTCCCTTCGGCTCACACCGCGCCGCGCGGCGCGACCGCGACCGGCGGCGCGTGCGCAGCGGCGGAGCGCGGGAACGTTACCGCGACGGTGAATCGGCGCTCCTCCTGCCGCGCTTCGATCGTGCCGCCGAGCAGGCGGACGATCCGATCGCACAGCGCCAGCCCGAGCCCGAAGTGACGCGTGCCGGTGCGCGCCGGGTCGGAGCGCCAGAAGGGCTGGAAGAAGTCGGAGCTCTCGCGTGCGTCCGCGCAGGAGTTGGAGATCCGGAGCTCGGCGCGCTCGGCGTCGGCGGAGAGGTCGATCTCGACGGCGCCCGGCACGGCGCCGTGCGCGACGGCGTTCTCGAGGAGGTTCACGGCGACGAGCTCGAGATGGGCGGGGCTCGTGACGAGCGGCAGCTCGTCGGGGAGCCGCCACTGCGCGGCCATGCCGCGCTCCTCCGCGCGCGCCTCGACCGTGGTCCACGCCTCGCGCAGCAGCGCCACCACGTCGACCTGCTCGCGGGCGAGCACCTCCTGGCCGGCCTCGATGCGGGTCAGGGTGAGCAGTCCGTTCACCAGCTCCTGCATCCGCACGGTGAGCGCGAGGCTCGACTCGAGCGTCTTGCGCTGCTGCGGCGAGAGCCCCTGGAAGAGGCCGAACTCGAGCGTCGCGCGCAGCGCCGAGATCGGGTTGCGCAGCTCGTGCGCCATGTTGCCGATGGTCGCCCGCTCGCGCTGGAAGGCGGCCTCGACGCGCTCGAGCAGCGCGTTCAGGCGCGAGACGACGGACGAGAGCTCGGCCGGCACCGTCGCCATCGGCACGCGGGCGGCGAGGTTGGTCGGCGAGAGCGCCTGGATCGTCCGCGAGAGACTCTCGACCGGACGCAGCACGGTGCGCGCGAGCGTGAACGCCGCGCCCCACGCGAGGAGCGTCGCGCCGGCCCAGACCGCGGCGAGGATCCACGAGAGCCGGCGTCCCTCGCTCTCAAGGTCGGAAGCGTCGACGGCGAGCCAGGTGATGGCGGCGCGTCGATCGGGCGGCGTCGGTGTCGGCGTTGGTGTCGGGGGCGTCTCGCCGGTCGTCGGCTCGCGCGAGCCGTCGCGGTTCCCGTCGCGAGCTCCGTCTCTCGATCCGTCGCGCGACCACGGCCACATGCGCGTGACCGACTCCGACGCGATCGCCAGCAGCCGGAAGGGCCGCCCGTCGGGCAGCCGCACCGTGCGGATCGGGTCGCCCGGCTTCATGCCGAAGTCGGCGAGCGATGCCTCCTTCGGCAGCGACGACGCGCGCATCAACTCGTCGCCGCTCTCGGCGTCGCGCGCCTGGTAGAGCCACGAGGAGGTCGCCTGCTGGAAGGCCTGCTGCTGCTCGGGCGAGGGCTGGAAGTCGCGCCACTCGCGCGGGAACTCGCGCGACTCGCGGCCGTCGCGCGCGTCGGAGGGCGTGCCCGGCGGCGGTCGCCAGACGACGGAGAAGGCTCGAGCCCTCCCGCGCAGGCGGTCGTCGAGCCCCTTCACGAGCATCGTGCGCGCCGTCGTCCCGGCGATCAGCGCGGCGACCGCGACGACGAGCGCCGTGCAGCCGACGACCGCCGAGGTGATGCGCGTCCGGATCGAGGTCATGCGTCGGCCGCCATCAGGTAGCCGTAGCCGCGGCGGGTGTGGATCAGGTCGGGCACGCCGCGCGGACAGAGCTTGCGGCGCAGCCGCCCGACGAGGACGTCGACCGCGTTGCTCCCCTCGCTCGGCTTCTCGGTGAAGATGTGCTGCTCGAGCTCGCGGCGGGTGACGACCGTCCCGGCGCGCAGCGCGAGGTACTCGAGCAGCGAGTACTCGCGCGGAGTGAGGTCGACCCGCCGCCCCGCGCGCGCGACCGAGTGGTTGACCGTGTCGATCACGACGTCGCCGATGTTCACCGTCGGCGTCGCGGTGCTCTTGCCGCGGCGGATGAGCGAGCGGACGCGCGCGAGCAGCTCCTCGACCGCGAACGGCTTCACGAGGTAGTCGTCGGCGCCGAGGTCGAGCCCGCGCACGCGGTCGTCCACTGAGTCCTTTGCGGTCAACAAGAGCACTGGGAGCTTGTTTCCCGACTCGCGCACCCGCTTGACGATCTCGAAGCCGTCGAGCGCCGGGAGCATGACGTCGAGAATCGCGAGGTCGTGCTCGCCCGACAGCGCACGCTCCACTCCTTCGTCGCCTCGCGCCACTGCGTCGACGATGTAGCCGACGGACTCGAGACCGTTCTTCAGCGCCTCGCGCAGCGCATCGGAGTCCTCGACGATCAACAGCCGCATCGCGGCGGCAGAATCGCCGCCGCGCACGGGAGCGTCAATGGCGGGCCCGGGCCGTCGACGCCGCGCCGCAGAATGTCGCAAGAATGACATGCTCGCGGAGCAACGGCGCGGATGCCGACGAGTATGAAGGCCCCGTTTCCCTGGAGCTCATGAATGCGTGCAGTCGTCGCGGTGCTCTCGTTCGTCGCTGGTGCGGCCGTCGCCGCGTCCGCGTTCTGGGTCGGGCGAGAGTCGGGAGGAGGCGAGACGCTGCCGCTCGCGCCCTCCGGCCGGAACGCCGTCGCCGACCTCGTCCCGCGCATCGAGGATCTCGAGGCGCGCATCGAGACGCTCTCGCGGTCGCTCTCCGCGACGGTCGTGCGCAGCGAAGACAAGGCTCCCGTCGCCGCCGGCGCGGCGTCGCCGCAGACCAACGCGGCAGGCCCGGGCGTGCCGGGAGCTCCAACGGGCGCGGCCGGCGGCCCCGGCGCCGATCGCTTCGGCGGCTTCGACGAGATCCGCAAGCTGCGCGAGGCTCCCGACGACGAGACGCGCCTCAAGCTCGCGCGCGAGATCCTGAAGAGCGACAACCCGATGCTGGCGATGACGGCGCTGCGCACTCTCGCCGACCTCGCGCCGAAGGAGGCCCTTGCGACGATCGACGGCTGGGTCGCGTCGGGTGCGAACGGGCAGCAGCCGGGTTGGCAGGTCGAGCGCGCGCTGGCGACGCTCCTCGAGTCGAAAGGCGCGGCGCTGCTCGCGACCGACCTCGACGCCAAGATGCGCGAGTGGTACCAGCGCGGCGACGACGACCTCAAGCGCACGACCGCCCGCAGCCTCGAGAACCGCGGCGACGCGGCGCCGATGCAGCAGCTCGTCGCCAGCTACCGCGGCGACCTCGGCAACTCGGACATCGGCAAGCGCACGCGCGCGGTCGAGTCGCTCGGGCGCACGCGCAGCAAGGAGGCGGTGCCGTCGCTCCTGCCGCTGCTCTCGGACACGAGCGACGAGGTGCGCCTCGGCGCGCTCGACGCGCTGCGCCGGACCGGCAACGAGGCGGTCATCGAGAAGGTGCGGCCGCTCCTCGACGACCCGATCGCGGCCGTGCGCGACCGCGCGACCCGCACGATCGAGAGCCTGCGCCGCGGCGAGCAGAACCAGGATTGGGGCGGCTTCCGGGGAGGCGACTTCCGCGGCGGAGATCCGCGCGGCGGCGGTTTCCCGTTCGACGGCGGCCGGCGCGGTTCGAACTGAGTCCCACGCCGGCTTGACCGGCGTTTCGCCACGCCGGCCCTGCCGGCGTCTCAAGGAATGAAGGAGAGCAGCATGTTGACGTGGTGCGTTTCGACGATGCTCCTGATCAGCGCGCAGGACGGCGCCAAGCTGCAGCCTCCGCCCGCTGCGTCGAAGGACGATGCGGCTTCGAAGCTCAAGGAGCGCGCCTCGAAGCTCGGCGCCGCGACGAGCTACTCGTTCGAATCGACGGTCGAGTCGGAAGGCGGCGGCTTCGGCGGACCTCCGGGCGGCGGCCGTGGCGGCGCGCCGGGCGGCGGCGCGGGCGGTGCTCCGGGCGGTGGAGGCGCAGGCGCCGGCGGCGGCACGCGCACCGACACGACGAGCGGCAAGGTCGAGATCGGCAAGACGGCCGAGCTCAAGCGCGGCGAGACGCTCGCGTACCGGATCGGCACGAAGCTCGTCTACAAGAAGGGCGACGCCTGGGAGCTCTACACCCCGCCCGACTTCGGCGGCGGCTTCGGAGGTGGACCTCCGGGTGGCGGACCTCCTGGCGGTGGCGCGCCGGGCGGCGGCGCTCCAGGGGGTGCTCCTCCGGGCGGCGGCGCGCCGGCCGGTGGTGTTCCTGGTGGCGGTGCTCCCGGCGGTGGCGGCGACTTCCGTGAGCGTTTCGCGCTGATGGGACTCGCCAACGCGGTGCTCCCGCACGAGCTGCTGAGCGGCATGGACTCGAAGATCAAGGACGTCCAGTGCGCCGAGGCCGACGGCAAGTGCACCTTCACGGGAGCGCTCACCGACGCCGCGGCCGACGAGTTCTCCGGCGCGAAGCGGATGCGGGAGATGGCCGAACGCTTCGGCGGCGGTGCCGGCGGCGGTGCAGGCGGAGCTCCCGCCAGTGGCGGCGGCGCGTCGACGGTCACCGCGTCGGGCACGGCGACGGTCGTCTACGACAAGAACGGATCGATCGAGCGCGTCGTGATCGAGACCAAGACCACCAGCCCGCGAGGCGACTCGAAGCGGAAGCAGACGATCGCCTTCAAGGACTGGAACAAGTCGACGGTCGAGATGCCGAAGGACGCGGCCTCGAAAGTGACCGGCTGATCGCGCGCCAGAGCGGCGCGCAGACTTCCTAGGGCGGGGCGACGTACCGGAGCTTTGGCTCGGGTGCGTCGCCCCGCTCGATCTTTCGGAGGAGCTCGCGCGCGGTCTCGCCGGCGACGTTCCCGCCGGGCAGCGCGGCCGCGAGCTCGCTCAACTCGGCGCGCGCGGCGTCGACCTGGCCGTCGCGCCACGCGAGCCACGCGCGCGCGACGCGGACGTACTCGACCTCGAAGGCGGCGGGTCGCTCGCGCAGGAATCGCTCGAGCCGCTCGGGCAGCGTCTCGACGCGGCCGCTCGAGTCGTGGAACTCGCCGAGGTGCCAGAGCTCCGGCTCGATCGGCGGGAAGTCGTCGAACTCCGCCGGCTCGCTCGCCAGATCGCGGACGAGCGGACCGGTCGCCACGCGGTGGCTCCACGGCACGTAGCACCAGACGCGGCCGAAGCGCGAGAGTGACGCGCCTCGCTCATCGATCGCCGTGACCTGGACGAGGTAGACGTTGCCGGGGACGAGCTTGAGCCCGCCGACGCCCTGCGCCCGAAGCGGCCACGTCGAGCCACGCGTCTGCGCCGTCGCCGTCGAGAGCCGCGGCATCGCGTCGGCGTTCATGACGAGGAGCTCGCAGGGCGGGAAGCTCACCGCGAGCTCGACCTCGTAGCGAACCGCGCCGCTCGTCGGCGTCTCGGGCAGCGTCGGCCATTCGAGTTCGAACTCCGACGCGGCGAGCGCCTCGCCGTTCGCGACGTTCAACGAGCGGTGAGGTCGGACGACGAGCCGCGGCCCCTGCACCGTCGCGCCCGCCGCGAGCCGGAAACCTTCGCGCCAGCGGTAGTGGTCGAGCTCGAGCGATCCGTCGGGCTGCCTCACGTAGAGGTCCCAGCGCGAGAAGGTCTCCTCGAAGTTCGCGGTCGGGATCATCACCTCGATCGCCACTTCGATCGCCGGCAGCCGCTCGAAGCGCGCGATGCCGTCGTCGCCGGTGACGGCGTAGCGGCACTGGTTGCGATCGTCGCCCTCGTAACCGAAGCCCGACGGGTCGGGCGGCCGTCCCCACCCGAGCGGCGTCGAGTCGTTGAAGAGCGTGCGCGGGTCGTAGCCCGTCGAGAAGACGTTCGTCTCCGGCGGCATCTCCCGCAGCAGCACGTGCGCGCCGCGGGCGCCGCGGCCGTCCGTCTCGACGCTCACCTCGAAGGCGCAGTCGCCCGAGCGCAGCACGGCGTCGCACGGCTGCCAGTGATCCGCGAGGTCGCTCCAGTCCTTGGGCGGCGGCGCGAGCCACGGCCGCCGATCGGCGGGAAGCGGCGGCTGGCCGAGCTCGGCGAGCTCCGCGTTCATCCCGTCCCAGTCGCCGCGCAGCAGCGCGAGCTTCGCCTGCGCCCGCGTCGCGCGCTGCCACGTCGGCGACCGCTTCTCCGCGAGCTGCTGCGCGAGCCGCAGCGCCTGCGCGAGCGTCTCGTGGTTCTCGCCCGAGCGCTCGCGCGGCGTGTAGACGAGCGACCCGCAGTAGCCGAGCTCGTTGCCGTGGAGCTGGTCGTCGAGCACTCCGGCGAGCTGCCACGCGAGCTCGGCGTCGGGCGCTTGCGCGAGTCGCTCGCGCCAGCGGCGCTTCGTCGCCTGGACGAGCGGATCGGGCCGATCGGGCCAATGGGGATCGTCGCGCTCCTCGGCGCACATCAGCCAGCCGCGCACCTTCTCGTCGAACGGGTGGGCGTCGATCAGGGCCGAGTAGGAGTCGCGCCGCGTGCGGACGCCGGCCTTGTCGCGCAGCGCGAAGAGACGGTGGAGGGCGAGATCCTGCAGCGGATCGCGCGGGTCGTCGGCGATCGGCTGGAGGAGCTTCGTCGCCGTCTCGAGGTCGGTCGCCTCGAGGTCCTTCAACGCGTGCAGGGACCAGCTTCTAAGCAGCGGGTCGCTGCGCGAGCTCCCGATCCACTCTGTGAGGATCGGGAGCGCCTCGGATCCCATCGGGCCGAGCGCGAGCACCGCCTTGATGCGCACCCACTCCGTCTCGCGGCCGTCCCTCGCGACGGCCGCGAGCGGCGGCACGAGCTCCTTCGCCGCCCAGCTCGCGTCGCCGATCGCTTCCAGCAGCACGCCGCGCGCGGTCACGTGCGGCGGATGGCCTTCCGGATCGACGAAGTCGCGGTCCGTCAGCACCGCGAGCATCCGCGGCAGCGCCGGCCGCGCCGCCTCGCCGACCCGGCAGAGGGTCTGCAGCGCGAGCGCCATCGCCGGGCTGCGCTCGACGAGCAGCCGCTCCATCGCCGGCACGACCGGCGCGCCGAGTTTCACGAGCTGCGACGCGGTGCGCTCCCGCCCCGCGATCGACGGGTCGCGCAGCCATGAATCGACGAGCGGTGCCGCCTCGACTCGAGCCGCCGGCGCGACCGGCTCCCTCGCAACCGTCTGCGCCCGTGCGACCACGACCGCGCCGACGAGGACGAACGCTCCTGTCATCACGTTCCTGCTCCGCGACTTCCGGCTGCGGCGATCAATCGATGAGCTTGAAGAGGCCCTTGGCTCGCTCGAGGTCGATCGAGCCGTCGTTCGAGACGACGATCAGGCTGTACCAGGTGGAGTCGCGCCGGACCGTCAGGAACTCCGCGACCGAGTCGCCCTCCTTCGCGCGCCAGGAGCGGACGGCTTCGCCGCCGTACTGCGTCGAGGCGAGCTCGAGCTTCAGGTCCTTGCGGCGGAGGCGCGAGGCGAGGCTTCCGCGGACCGCATCCTCGATCCCGTCGATGGCGAGCGATCGCGACGCGTCAACGAAGACCGAGGCGGCGATGAACGAGCCGCCGTTCTTGAAAGCGACGTAGCGCTGGTCGGGCCGGCGACGGGGATCGTCGACGAACTCCCAGCCCGGCGACGGCGCGGCAAGCTCGAAGCCGAGCCGCAGATCGCGGTGCACGCCATTCGTCGTCGCCGCGAACGCCCCCGGGCCCGATCCGAATGCGACCGCGGTGGCTGCCGCGTCGGCGGCCGTGACGTCGTCGAAATCGACGGCGGTTCCCCACACCGTGATCACGTAGCTCCTGCCGAACGCGCACGCCGTGGCAACCAGCATCGGCGCCGCACCGTCTCCGGCGGACCGCCCCTTCGTGACGAGCAGGTCAACGGTCCCAAGACGGAACGATCCCGTCGGCATGGGGGCGGAGGTCCCACCGAGCACGCTCCGCAGGACCTGTTCGTGGAAGTCCGAGGCCTGAATCGGGCCGACCGCATCGACGATCATGGCTCCGGTGACCCCGAACATCGGTTCGTCGAAGACGAGCCGCGCCCCTGGGACGAGCTCAGCCGCTTCGTCTCCGGCCCAGACGGTCCAGAAGCCCGGCGGCTTTCGCCACTCGAACCCGTTCTCGAAGTCGAGGAAGCAGCCGCGTCGCAGCGACCAGTCGGAGCCGACGCAGTTCTGCGGGTCGGCCAGCGCGAGGAGTTCGGTCGCGAGCGTCCCGAACTCCTCACCGCGAAGGGCGCTCAATCCCGCGAGCGCGGCCGGGATCGACGCGCGCCCGCGGTCGAACTCGACGCCGATCGCCCGGACCTGGATCTCGACGATCACGTCGTCGAGGACGACGAGCCCTTGCGCCATGACGGCCGCCGCCGGTCCTTCGTCACGGAAGACGAGCAGGTCGAACGCGCGGCCGGCGGCCTCGCACACGATGTGTTCGTCGGTCGGCCGGAAGCCGGCGAGGATCGGCTTGCGACGCTCGACGAGCTCCATCTCGGCGTCCACGCCGGGTTGCCGCTTGCAGAAAAGGACGATCGCGAGGGCGGGATCCCGTGCGATAAGCGCCGCGGTCGCCGCGCTGCTCGCGTGCACCAGCTCCGCGCCGGTGGCGACGTGCATCCCGTCGCAGGGCTTCCACGCCAGCCCGTACGAAGCGCTCTCCCAGATTCCGTCGCGCACTCGCCATCCGACGCCGCGGAAGTCCGGCGTCCCGACCGGCCGCGCCACGACGGCGCCGGGGATGGAATCGAACGCCGCGTGGATCACGTCGAACGCGCTGCCTTTGGCGTCGACCTGGTCGAGCGAGGCGATGGCGAACAGCTCGAAGATGAATCCATCGCGCCGGAAGAGGGTGCGGTCGATCCGGGCCGGGGTGCGGCCTCGCGTGCCGACCAGGCCGATGCGGACGGCCGGAGCGCCGGCGTAGTCGATCTTCGCTTCGCGCTCGACCTCGAAGGACCCCGCTTCGTTCGGAAGGGACCGGCCGAACTGACTCAGATCCGCGGCGCCTCGTCCATTCGCCGCGTGGACGAGGACGAGCCCCTGGAGCTGGATCGAGCGCGTGATCCCCGCGACCGCATCGGGATTGCGGCTCCGCGCGCTCGCCTCCGACAGCAGGCTCCACTCCGGGCCGGGCCGGCGCAGCTCGAATCGATAGTCCTCGTCGACGATGCGATCGGCCTCGACGTGCTGGCCGCCGGCGGGCGGAGACGCCGCGCCGTCGACGAGCACGACGCCCGCGAGGACGGCTTTCGCGAACGTCACGTCGACAATTCCCCGACCACCTTGGCGAGCGCCGCGAGGTCGCGGTCCTCGACGATGACGCAGGCGTGGTTGACGTGCACCCCGGCCTGCTGCAGCAGCTTGTAGGCCTGCTCCCACATCTGGTCGACCTTCGATTTCTTCTTCTCGAGCCAGAGGTTCGAGAGGATCTCCGCGAGCTTGTGGACCGCGATCGTGTCGCGGTGCTCGTAGTAGCGCTTGATGATCCCCTTCTGGTACTCGCTGTAGTCCGGCACGGCCCGCTCCCCGCCTTGCGATCGATCGCGGACGGTCGCGCGGGAGTATCGTGCCGTCGAGCGCTCGCGGCAAGGCGCGCGCTCGCCTGGTCGGGCATGGCGGGCCTGGTTCGCCTGTTTGGAAGGAGGAAGGCGATGAACGAGCGGCGCTCTCCGCCCCGCGCACGATTGCTGTCGGTGCTGGTCTTGAGCTGCGTGACCGGCGCCGCGAGCTCGCCGAAGCAGGGCCACGAGTTGCCCGGCTACACCGACACGCCGATGCTTCCGGGCGGCCAGTGGCACGTGCACGACCCGAACCGGCCGCGGCCGGCCGTCGTGACGCCCGGCTCGGCGAGCACGCCCGAGCAGCCGGGTCGCGCGCCGAGCGACGCGATCGTCCTCTTCGACGGCAAGAACCTCTCGCATTGGGCCAGCGGCGGCGGCCCCGCGAAGTGGAAGGTCGAGAACGGCTACGCCGAGGTGAACGGCACCGGCGACGTCGAGACGAAGGAGTCGTTCGGCGACTGCCAGCTCCATCTCGAATGGATGGAGCCGACGCCGGCGAGCGGCGACTCGCAGGGCCGCGGCAACAGCGGCGTCTACTTCATGCAGCGCTACGAGGTGCAGATCCTCGACTGCTTCGAGAACCTCACCTATCCCGACGGCCAGACGGCAGCGCTCTACGGCCAGTTCCCGCCGCTCGTGAACGCCTGCCGCAAGCCGGGCGAGTGGCAGAGCTACGACGTCGTCTTCGAGGCTCCGCGCTACGAGAGCGAGAAGGGCGAGAACGGTGAAAACCTCGTTCACCCCGCGCGCGCCACCGTCTTCCACAACGGCGTCCTCGTCCACCACGCGCAGGAGCTCCTCGGCGCCACCCAGCACCGCGCCGTCGCCACCTACGCCGCCCACCCCGCGAAACTTCCGCTCAAGCTGCAGGACCACGGCAACCCGGTCCGCTTCCGAAACATCTGGGTGCGGCCGCTGAACTAACTGGAGGAGGAGGACATGCCCGAGACCCCGGCTCCCGCTGCTGCAGCTCCCGTGAGCCATCCCGCGAGCCGTCCCGTGCGCGCCGCGAGCGAGCTGCGCTTCGGCAGCTACCCGCTCTTCACGCTCTTCTGGCCGCTGCTGGTGGCGGGAGAGATCTGCGCGCTCGTGCTGCGGTTCAAGCCGGAGTGGGACGAGAACGTCGGCTGGGTCTACATCACGGTGATGCTGACCTGCTTCATCGCGGTCGGGTTCGACGTGCGGCGCAATCTGGCGATCGGATGGCTGCTCTTCATCGCGCTCTGCTGGGTGGGCGGGCTCTATCTCAGCGAGGCGCGGCACATCCCGGTGCTGAGCCAGATGCGGCGGTTCCTGGCGTCGCTCGACGCGCGAGTGACGCCGGGCTTCCTGCACGCGACGAGCCTCTTCGTCGGCCTCGGACTGGCCGGCACGCTCGTCAACGTCTTCATGAACCACCGCTGGCGCATCACCCACAACGAGCTGCACTCGTTCCGGCGCGGCGAGGGCGAGGACGCGATCACGCGCGGCGCGAAGCGGATCAGCGTCGAATTCCCCGACGTCTTCGAGCTCCTGCTGCTCGGCGCCGGCCACGTCGTCGTGCGCGACAGCAAGGGCAAGGAGGAGATCAAGCGCATCCCGCGCGTGCCCTTCCTGTTTTTCCGCGAGCAGCAGCTCGACGCGATCACCGAGGCGTGGGCGGTGACGACCCAGCCCGAGGTCTCGACCGAAGACGAGGAGGGTTGATCCGATGCGCCTCGCAACGACGCTCTTCGCGACGACGCTGCTCGCGTCCGACGTCACGCTCGACTTCTCGAGCGAGAGGCTGCCCGGCGGCTGGAGCCTGCGAGGGAAGGAGTGGAAGGTCTCGGAGGGCGAACTCTGCGGCATGGGCGACGGGGCGCTCCAGTTCGCCGGCCCGATCGCCGGCGACTTCACGCTCTCCTTCGCCGGCTGGAGCGCGGAGAAGACGAACTTCGAGGTGAAGCTCTACGACGCGGCGACCGGACGGGAGTGCTACACCTTCGCCTTCCTCGGCCGCTACCACAGCGTGCTCGACGGCGTGAAGTGCTGCATGCTGCGCGAAGACCGCTTCGTCAACGTCGACTCGAAGATGTGGATCTTCCCGGGACGGAAGTTCACCTTCGAGGTGCGCTCGGCGAAGGGACAGCTCCAGATGTTCCTCGACGGCGAGCTCGGGCCGCTCTTCGTCGATCCGCAGCCGCTCAAGCCCGAGAAGGGGCTCAAGCTCGAGATCCTCGCCAGCACCGAAGGGAGCAGGGACGCCGTGCGGCTCGACGACGTGAGGCTCAAGACGCCGGAAGGGAAATGAGCGCCGTCGTCGTCGAGCTCTTCGCCGCCGCGGCGCTCGCACACGCGCCGCAACAGGCGCCGCCTCCCGATCCGCCGGCGACCACCGAGTGGCACTCCGAGCCGGTGTTCGAGAAGCGGGTCGGCACGAACATCGTCGTCTACAACCACGCCGACGCCACGCTCGAGACGGCGACGATCGTCGAACTGCTCCAGCGGCAGTACGACTGGCTGAAGGAGTACGTCGGCCTCGCGCCGCGCTGGGTGCTCGTCCACGTCGGCAGCCGCTACCCGCTCGGCTTCATGATCCGCAACGGCCCCGATCCCGAGATGTTCCTGCAGGCGGCGTCGATCTTCGACACGTCGGCCAACTACGCCCACGAGATGATGCACTGCTTCATGAGCGAGCTCGGCACGGCGATCCCGCACTGGTTCAACGAGTCGCTGAGCGATCTGGCATGGATCGACTCCGAGATCGAGCTGTGGAAGCGGCGGCGCGAGGAGCCGTGGCTTTCGACCTTCGATCGCGTCGACTACCGGAGCTTGGAGCTCGTGACCCTGCGCCGCGCCTTCGGCCGCGGCTACTTCCGCAAGGTCTGCTCGGAGCTCGTCCGGCGCAGGGAGGAGTGTGCGCGCACGTTCACGGTCGAGACCAAGCTCGACGCGAAGAACGAGCTGATCGTCGCGGCGCTCTCGACGGCGGCGGGCGAGGACGTGCTTCCGCGGCTGAAGGAGCTCGGCTTCAATCCCAGGACGCGCGAGCGCCAGCGCGGGTACTGAACTCGATAAGCTCCCGCCTCCTCCTCGGGAGCAGGCATGGCCGACGAGTCGCCCGCCGCCGGCGAGTTCGAGCGCGAGCCGGTGCCGGAGCACGCGCTGCTCGGCTTCAAGAGCTTCGTCGGCCAGTACGCCGGCGAGCACGTCGCCGGCACCGAGCTGATGATCGGCTCGCTCTTCGTCACGACCGGTGTCGGCGCCTTCGACGTGGTGGTCGGGCTGCTGGTGGGCAACGCGCTCGCGGTGCTCTCGTGGCTGCTGCTGACCGCGCCGATCGCCACGCGCGCGAGGCTCACGCTCTACTACCAGCTCGAGCGCATCTGCGGCCGCAAGCTCGTCGCGCTCTACGACCTGGCGAACGGCGTGATGTTCTGCTTCCTCGCCGGGTCGATGGTGACCGTCTCGACCACCGCGGTCGGCGTCTGGTTCGGCGTCGAGATGCCGGGGCTCGACGATCTCGCGCCGAAGACGGTCGGGTGGGTCGTCGCGTCGCTCGTCGTCGGCGCGTTGATCGCCGTCGTCGCGGCGTGGGGCTACCGGGCGGTGGCGAGGTTCGCCAACGTCGCCGCGCCCTGGATGATCGTCGTCTTCCTCGCCTTCGGGATCGTCGGCCTGAAGCAGCTCGGCGTCACGTCGCTCTCGCAGGTGTGGGAGGTGGCGCAGACGCGCATCTGGAAGGGCGGCCCGCCGCAGCCGGGCGCGACCAAGTTCACCTTCTGGCACGTCGCCTTCTTCGCCTGGTTCTGCAACATGGCGATGCACATCGGCATGGCCGACCTCTCGGTCTTCCGCTTCGCGCGCCGGAGCTGGCACGCGAGCGCGTCGGCGGCCGGGATGTACGTCGGCCACTTCATGGCCTGGCTCTGCGCGTCGGTCCTTTACGCCGTGCAGCTCTCGACCCCCGGCGCCGACCCGGGCATCAAGCCGGGAGCGATGGCCAACGGCGCCTGCGGCGTCGCCGGACTGCTCTGTGTCATCCTCGCCGGCTGGACGACCGCGAACCCGACCATCTATCGCGCCGGGCTCGCCTTCCAGGCGATCGTGCCGAAGGCGTCGCGCTTCAAGGTGACGCTGCTCGCGGGCGCGGCCGCGACGGTCGCCGGCGTCTTCCCGGCCGTGGCGATGAAGCTGCTCGGCTTCGTCGCGCTCTACGGGATGCTGCTCATGCCGATGGGCGCGGTGGTCTTCGTCGACTTCTGGCTGCTGCGCCGTCTCGGACTTCAGAGCTGGTACGCCGAGCGCCGCGGGCTCGCGTTCAACGCGGCGGCCGGGCTCACGTGGTTCCTCACGCTTGTCGTCTGCTTTGCGCTCGTGCAGTTCGCGGGCGTGCAGATCTACTTCGTGAGCCTGCCGGGCTGGTTCGTCGCGGCGCTGCTCTACGTCGTGCTCTGCCGTCTCTACCAGCGCGCGGTGCCGGCGACGCTGATCGCCGGCGCGAGGAGCTGACGCCATGCCCCGGCGCGTACTGCAGGCCGTCTCGTGGCTCGCGCTCGCCGCGACGCTCTCGCCCGCGATCGCCTACTTCCGCGGGACGATCGAGCTCGACGGCGCGAAACGCTGGATGCTCGTCGCCACGATCGTCTGGTTCGTCGTCACGCCGCTCTGGATGGAGCGGGGGCAGAGGGAGTCGCGCGGATGATCGGCCTGCCGTTGCTCCTCTCCTTCGCGGCCGCGGCGGCCGCGCTCGCTCCGACGCAGGTGCCGCTCTCGTCGACGCCATCGAAGTCGCCGCTCACCGTCACTCACCTGCGCTGCGAGCACCTCGTCGACCCGCTCGGCATCGACGTGCCGCGGCCTCGGCTCTCGTGGGTGCTCGAGTCGGCGGCGCGCGCGCAGCGGCCGAAGGCGTGGCGCATCCTCGTCGCCGAGGATCCCTCCCTGCTCGAGCTCGACGCCGTCGACGTCTGGGACTCGGGCAAGATCGACGACGACGGCTCGATCGACGTCGAGTACCGCGGGCCGGCGCTGCAGTCCCACGACCGCCGCTTCTGGAAGGTGATGGTCTGGGACCAGGACGGCCGGCCCTCGGCGTGGAGCGCGATCGCGCGCTGGTCGATGGGTCCGCTCGCGGCGAGCGACTGGACGGGAGAGTGGATCGGTTGGGACGGCGAGCGAACGGAGTTCTCGCTCGCCGGCGCGAAGTGGATCGGCTTCGCCGACGATCCTCCCGACCGCGCGCCGGCGACGACTCGCCTCTTTGCCGCGCGGCCGCGGCTGCCCGAGGGGCTGCAGGCAAAGAAGGCGGAGCTGCTCGTCACCGCCGACAACCGCGCCTGGGTCGTCCTGAACGGCGTGACGCTCGTCGACGAGAAGCAGAACTGGCGGGCGGTCTCGAGCGTCGACGTGACGAAGCTCGTGCACGGCGGCGAGAACGAGCTGCGCGTGCAGGTCCGGAACGACGAGCCGGGGCCGGCGGGGCTGCTCCTTCGACTTACGGTGCAGGACGCAAGCGGCGCCACCCACACGATCGTGAGCGACGGGAGCTGGCGCGCGCTCGCGGAGCCCGGCGCCGAATGGAGCTCGCGCGCGCTCGACCTCGAGTCGTGGCCGGCCGCGCGCGAGCTCGGCGAATGGGGCTGCGAGCCGTGGAAGAAGGAGATGCGTCCGGCCGAGCTGCGCCTCCCGCCGCCGCCGCTGCTGCGGACCACGTTCACCGTGGGCAAGCCGCTCGCGCTGGCGACGGTCTACGTCACGGCGCTCGGACTGTGCGACGTCCACCTGAACGGCGCGCGCGTCAGCGACGACCGCTTCACTCCGGGCTGGACCGACTACGCGAAGCGCGTCGGCTGGCGCGCGTTCGACGTGACGAAGCGCGTCCACTTCGGTGAGAACGTGCTCGGCGCCGTCCTCGCCGACGGCTGGTACAGCGGCTACATCGGCTGGGGCCACGTCCGCGACCACTACGGGAAGAAGCCGCGCTTCAAGGCGCTGCTCCATCTCGAGCACACCGACGGCACCAGCGCCGACGTCGTGACCGACGGGAGCTGGCAGGCGCGCAGCGGCGGCACGCGCAAGGCCGACTTCCTGATGGGGGAGGTGTTCGACGCGCAGCTCGCGGCCTCGCTCGACGGCTGGGACCGTCCGGGAGTCGAAGGGCTCGGCGAGTGGCATCCGGTCGACGTCGGCGCCGAGGTCGATCCGCGGCTGCAGTGGCATCCGGGACCGCCGGTGCGCGCCTACGACGAAGTCGCGCCGGTCGCGATCACCGAGCCGAAGCCGGGCGTCTGGGTCTTCGACCTCGGGCAGAACTTCGCGGGCGTCGCTCGGCTCAGCGTCCGCGGCGCGGCGGCGGGCCAGAGGATCCAGCTCCACTTCGCCGAGCGGCTCAATCCCGACGGCACCGGCTACCGCCTGAACCTCCGAAGCGCCCGCTCGATCGACACCTACACCTGCCGCGGCGGCGGCGCCGTCGAGACGTGGCAGCCGCGCTTCACTTTCCACGGTTTCCAGTACGTCGAGGTGACCGGGCTCATCTCCGCGCCGACGAAGGAGACGATCACCGGCATCCCGCTCTCGAGCGCCACGCCGGTGGTCGGGAGCTTCGAGTGCGCCGAGCCGATGCTGAACCGGCTCTGGAAGAACTGCCTCTGGACGCAGCGCTCGAACTTCATCGACGTGCCGACCGACTGTCCGCAGCGCGACGAACGACTCGGCTGGACCGGCGACGCGCAGGTCTTCTGCCGGACGGCGACCTACAACACCGACGCGCAGCCCTTCTTCACCAAGTGGGTGACCGACCTCATCGACGCGCAGCGGGGCGACGGGCAGTTCCCGATGGTCGCGCCGCTCAAGACCGCGGGCGACGACGGCGGGCCGGCGTGGGCCGACGCCGGAGTCGTCGTGCCGTGGACCGTCTACGACGCCTACGGCGATCTCCGCCTGCTCGAGCGCGCCTATCCGGCGATGGTGAAATTCCTCGAGTTCTGCCGCGGCCGCTGCACCCCCGAGCTCCTGCCTCCCAACGAGTTCCACTGCTTCGGCGACTGGCTCAACATCGACTCGCCCACGCCCGACGAGGTGATCTACCTGGCCTACTTCGCGCGCTCGACCGAGCTGGTCGCCCGTTCGGCCGACGCGCTGCGGAAGTACGACGAGGCGGCGAAGTGGCGCCGGCAGTTCGACGAGCTCAAGGCCGCGTTCCAGCGCGCCTACGTCGCGGCCGACGGGACGATCCGCGGCGATTCGCAGACGGCGTACGCGCTCGCGCTCTCCTTCGATCTCCTCGAGCCGCCGCAGCGGGCGAAGGCGGCCGAGCGCCTGCTCGCGGCGCTCAAGCTCCGCGGCGACCGCCTCTCGACCGGCTTCGTCGGCACCAAGGACCTGATGCTTGCGCTCACGAAGATCGGGCGGAGCGACGTGGCGTGGCACCTCCTGAAGAGCCGCGAGTTCCCCTCGTGGGGCTTCACGATCGAGCAGGGCGCCACGAGCATCTGGGAGCGTTGGGACGGCTGGACCCCCGAGAAAGGGTTCCAGAGCCCGGAGATGAACTCCTTCGCCCACTACGCCTTCGGCGCGGTCTACGAGTGGATGTTCGAGAACGTCGGCGGCATCCGCGCGAGTGTCGCGGGCTGGAAGGAGCTCTCGATCGCGCCGCGGCCCGACCCCGAAGTCGCGTGGGCGAAGACGAGCTGCTTCACGCCGCGCGGACTCGTCGCCACCGACTGGAAGCAGGTCGGCGACCGCTTCGAGCTCGAGGTGACGCTCCCGCCGGGAACGACCGCGACGATCTTCCTGCCGACGAGCGACGTCGCGTCCATCACCGAGGGCACCGCGGGCACCGACGGCGGATCGCCGATCCGCGGCCGCGCCGAGTTCCGCTTCCTCGATCCCGCCGCCGCGCGCCCGATCTTCGGCATCGACTCCGGCACCTGGCGGTTCGCCTGCCGCCGCTGACGCCGGCTCGAAGGCCGCCGCTACCATGACTCGACGCCTCCGCAGGAAGCGTCGATGCCGCTTGCGTTCCTCCTCGCCGCCACCGCGTTGCTCGCGCCGCAGGGCGGCGGTCCGTCCGACGCCAAGGCGCCCGCGAAGCCGAGGAACCTGCTGGTCATCACGCTCGACACGACGCGACGCGACTTCATGGGGTTCCTGGGCCGCACGCCCTCGCCGACGCCCAACCTCGATCGGCTCGCCGCGAAATCGGTCGTCTTCACCGACGCCTACACCCCCGCGCCGCTCACGCTGCCGGCGCACAGCGCGCTCTTCACCGGCCGCTACCCGCGCTCGCTCGGAGTGCACGAGAACTCGGCCTACAAGCTGCCGCAGAGCGCGCGCACGCTCGCCGAGGTCCTGCACGACCGTGGCTTCGCCACGAGCGCCGTCGTCGGCGCCTTCGTCCTCGATCCGATGTTCGGGCTCGACCAGGGCTTCCAGAGCTACGACGCGCCGGCGCTCGGCGGCGCCGGCAACGCGATGCTGACGCAGCGCCCGGCGGCGGAAGTCGTCACGCAGACGCTCTCCGACCTCGCTCGGCGCGACGGGAAGGCGCCCTTCTTCTGCTGGGTTCACCTCTTCGATCCCCACTTTCCCTATCGCCCGCCCGGCGAGTCGCCGCCGCCCGGCTTCCTCGTCGACGACCAGGCGAACCTCCGCCAGCTCTACGAGCAGGAGATCCGCTACGCCGACGGACAGATCGGGCGGCTGCTCACGCAGCTCGAGCGGGAGGGGCTCCTGGAGGATCTCGTGGTCCTCTTCTGCGCCGATCACGGCGAGAGCCTGGGCGACGCGCCCGAGGCGAGCCACGGCTACTTCCTCTTCGATCCGACCGTCCGGATCCCGATGCTCCTTCGCTGCCCCGGGATCGCGCCGCGGCGCGTCGAGGCGCAGGTGTCGCTCGTGGACGTCGTGCCGACGCTGCTCGACCTGCTCGGCATCGACGAGGTCGCCGACCCGACGACGCGGTTCGACGGCGTCGACCTCGCGCCGCTCCTGCGCGATCCGGCGGTCGAGCCGCCCGACCGCGCGCTGCTGCTGGAAGCGTGGTACGCCTGGATCAACTTCGGCTGGGCGCCCTTCGACGGCTGCGTGCAGGGCGCCCTCAAGCTGGTGCGGTCGCACCGGCTCGAGCTCTTCGATCGCGCCGCGAACCCCGGCGAGGAGCGCGGCCTCGTCGCGACGGACGACCCGCGCGCGCGCGCGATGGCGCGACGGCTCGACGAGCTCGTGCGGAGCACCGACGCGCCGCTGCCGCGCGACCCGATCCTGCTCTCGGGCGCCGATCTCGACCGGCTCGCCGCGCTCGGCTACTCCGCGGCGGCGCGCGGCGACGAGGCGCCCGACGGCGCGACGCTGCCCGACGCCTACGAGAAGCTCGCCGTGATCCGCGCGCTCGAGGACGTCGTCGCGGCCCGCTACGCCGGCGACCGCAACCGCGAGGTCGAGCTCCTGCGCGGCCTCGTCGCGGCCGAGCCGGGCAGCGCCGATCTGCGCGAGCGGCTCGGCGTCGCGCTCGTGAACCTCGGCGCCGCGCACCTCGACGAGGCCGAGGAGCACCTCCGCGCCGTGCTCAGTCTCCAGCCCAAGGCGTCGCGCTCGCACTACGCGCTCGGCCGCGCGGCGGAGGTCCGCGCCGGACTGCGGCACGAGCAGATCAGGAAGGGGCGCGAGCAGGGCCAGCACGGCGACGAGCTGCGCGACGCCCTCGCCGACGAGCACGAGCAGGCGCAGCGCGCGATCCTCTCCTACAAGGCGTGCCTCGAGTTCGAGCCCCACTTTCCCGACGCCATCGAGCGGCTCGTCCGCCTGCTGCGCGAGGAGGCGGAGCGATCGGTGCGGGCCGGCGCGATGGGAGAGGCGCTCGACGGCTTCCGCGAGGTCGACCTGCTGCTCGCGCGCTGGCTCGCCTTCATGCCGGCGAGCCACCCCGATCGCTCGAAGGTCGCCAACAATCGCGCGTGGATCGCCCGGCGGCGCGCGGAGCTGGAGAAACGGCAGTGATCGCGCTCGCCGTCGTCGCCGCATGCACCGCCTTCGGAGAAGGAACGGGCGCGGAAGACGGCCCGCGCGTCGGCGACGTCTATCGGCCGGGCGACGAGGCGGCCTTCGTCTTCGAGCTCGCCGGCCAGCGCTTCGGCGAGCACTGGTGGACCTACGTCGACGAGTGCGATCTTCTCGGCGCGAAGGCGCACCGGTTCCAGGGCGGCGTGCGGATCGAGCAGACGACTCCGCTCGGCAAGCTCGAGGTCCGTTCGACCGGCGACCTCTGGGTCGACGATCTCGGCCACCCGCTCCGTTTCTCGATGCGGACGGAGGCCGGCGGCACGCGCGGCTCCGTCGAGCTCGTCTTTGCCGATGGCAAGGCGACCGGCGAATCGGTGCAGGGGCCGTCGCGGCGCCCGCTCACCGTGGCGGTCCCGGCAGGGGCCTACCTGCTCGCCAACAACTGGATCGGCGCGCTCGAGCTGGTGGCGGCGCTCGCGCCGCCGCAGGAAGGGGCGCCGCGAAAGCTCGACCTCTTCGCGGTCGACGCGGCGAGGGTGATCCCGTTCGAGCTGCGCCACCAGGGCACGTTCGCCGGCAAGCGCGGCGAGGAGGCCGTCGAGGGCGAGAAGTACCGCGACTCGCTCGGTGAGGTCCTGAAGATCGAGAAGAGCGGGAAGCTCTTCGAGATCGAGCTCCCGGCGCAGGGCGTGCGGATCCGGCGGACCGACGAGCCGGCGACGAAGATCACGCTCGACGTCGCGCCGCCGCCGCGCGACGACTTCGTGCGCGAGGAGGTGACGATCGAGCACGGCGACTCGGGGAGCGGCGGCCGGGTGAAGCTCGCCGGCACGATCACGAGGAAGAAGGGTGTGGAAGGCAGGCTCCCCGCCGTCTTCTTCGTGAGCGGCTCGGGCAGCCAGGATCGGGAAGGGCTCGCGGGCGGGATCGACCTCGGCACGCACGAGATCCTCGATCGTCTCACCGAAGAGGGCTTTGTCGTCCTGCGCGCCGACGACCGCGGCGTGGGCGGCAGCGTCGGCCCCGGCGTCGACGTCTCGTACGACGACCTCGTCGCCGACGCGCGCGCCTGCGTCGACTTCCTGCTCGCGCGCGCCGACGTCGAGGCGGAGCACCTCTTCGTGCTCGGCCACAGCGAGGGCGGCGAGACGGCGCCGATCCTGGCGTGCGAGCGGCCGCTCGCCGGGATCGTCCTGATGGCGGCGCCGGGCCGCTCGATGTTCGCGATCATGCGCGACCAGAAGCGCATGGCGCTCGAGGACGCCGGGATGCCCGCGAAGGTGGTCGACTCCGAGCTCGAGGTGCACGCGAAGGCGCTCGAGCTGCTCACGAAGCCGGGCAACCTCGATTCCGAGGAGCTGCGCGTCGACTATCGCCCCGAGATCCGCAATCGCGCGTGGTACCAGTCGCACGCGCGCCACGATCCGATCGCGCAGATCAAGCTCGTGAAGTGTCCCGTGCTGATCGCGCAAGGCGCCAAGGATCTTCAGGTCTCGGCGGAGAAGGACGCGCCGGCGCTCGAGACGGCGTTGAAAGAGGCGAAACACCCGGACGTGACGTTGAAGGTGTTCGCCGCGCTCGACCATCTGTTCAAGAAAGTCGAAGGCGAGAAGCCGTCCTACCAGGAGTACTTCAAGGCCAGGCCGGTCGACCGCGAGTTCCTCGACGCGCTCGTGGCGTGGCTCAAGGAGCGGGCGAAGAGATGAAGCGCGCGGGCGCCGTGCTCGTCGTCGCGCTCGCCGCGTGTCGAAGCTTCCCGCCGCCGCCCTCTGGATTCTCGGCGGCGACCCTCGAACGGATCGCCGCCGACGAAACCTGGCGCCGCTTCGCGCTCGAGCAGGGCGCGGCGATCTACGTGAGCGAGTGCGCGCGCTGCCACGGTGATTCGCGCGAAGGCGAGCCGGGCTACCCGAGCCTCGCCGACGAGCAGTGGGTCTGGGGCGCGAGCGCCGCGGAGATCGCCGACGTCGTACGCCACGGAGTACGTGTCGCGGGCAGCGAGAGAGGCGAGTTCGCGCCCGGCACGAAGCACGGGCCCGAGCAGACGTCGCCGGTGACGATGCTCGCGTTCGAGGAAGTGCTCACGCCGCAGCAGATCGACGACGTCGCGTCATTCACCGAGCGGATGATCGCGGGCTCGCCGGCCGACGCGACGATGCCGCGCGGCGCCGAGGTCTTCGCCGCGGTCTGCGCGAGCTGCCACGGACAGGAAGGCGAGGGGCGGCCGACCATGGGGTTTCCGCGGCTGCGCGCCGCCGGCGTGCAGATCGAGCGGCGCGACGCCCGGGCGATCAGGAAGCTCGTGCGCCGCGGGATCGACGCGAGAACGATGAAGGCGTTCGCCGGCAGACTCGAGGAGGACGAGATCCGCTGCGTCGCGCTCTATGTCAGCGAGTCGGCGCGCGCGGATGCGACGGGAGACGAGTGATGGACGTCGTGCAGCATCTGGACCGGCTGTTCACGTACGACGACTGGGCCAATCACGAGGTGCTCGCCAGCTTGAAGCGGTCGGCGACGCCGAGCCCGCGCTCGCTGCGGCTCCTGAATCACGTCGTCGGGGCCGAGCGGCTGTGGCTCGCGCGCCTCGAGAACCGGACGTCGAGCGTCGCGGTCTGGCCGCAGTTCACGCTCGCGCAGTGCACCGACCACGTCGAGGCGCTCCCGCGCGTCTGGCACGACTACTTCGCCGACCTTGATCCGGGCGACCTGGATCAGACCATCTCCTACGTGAACTCGAAGGGCGAGCCGCACAAGAGCACGATCGGCGACGTGCTGACCCACGTCGTGATGCACGGCGCCTACCACCGCGGCCAGATCGCCGCCGACACCCGCGCCGCCGGCCACGACCCGGCGTACACCGACTTCATCCACTGCACGAGGCTGGCGCTGATCTGACGGGACGGGCGGAGCGACGCGACATGCGGCTCGATCCGACGATCCGATCTCGCGCCACTTCTTCGGACTAGTCTGGAAACTCTCGAACTACGTCGTCTGGCCCGACGTGGGGTTGCTCGGGCTCCTCAGACTCTCGGACGTCGATCGTCGGCTCGCGCTCACACTGCTCGTGGTTGCCTTGCCGTTCGTGGCCGTCGGCGTGTCGCTCACGGTGCAGCGGTTGCGCGCCACGGCATTGCCGATGTCGGTGGTGGTGTTCTTCTTCGTGCCGTGGGTCAATCTGCTGCTCTTCGTCGTACTCGCCGTCACGCCGAACTGGCGCGAGCCGCCGCGGGCACCTGAACCGGGCGACCCGCACGTCGCGCCCTTGCGACGCGCGATCGAGGGCCGGCGCTCCGCCGCGGCGCGTCGCGATCTGAGCGCGGCGATTGCGATCCTCGTGAGCGGCGCTGCCTCGGCGCTGCTCGTTCTCGTCGGCGTGACGCTGCTTCAGGAGTACGGCGTCGGCCTCTTCGTCGGCACCCCGTTCTTGCACGGGCTCCTCGCCGCGGTCGCGTACGGGTGGTCGGCGCCGAGGCGCTTCGGCGAGTGCGTCGGCGTCGCGATGCTCGCTCTCGTGGCGACGGCGCTCGCGATTCTCCTCGGCGCGATGGAGGGGATCGTCTTCATCGCGATGGCGCTGCCGATCGCGGCGGTCCTCGCCTTCCTCGGCGCGGTCGTCGGCCACGCGATTCAGAAGCAGATGCGGCCGCGCCGGCAGCTCGGCGCGCTCTGCCTCGCGCCGATCGTCGTCTCGCCGCTCTTGATGACGGCCGAATCGGCGAGCGGTCCGACGCCGGAAGTTCGCGAAGTGCGCACCGAGATCGCAGGCGAGGGCGCCGGAGCCGTGCGCCGCTGCGTCTTCACGACCGGCACGTTCGTCGAGCCGATCACCGCGTGGGACGCGCCGCGACGGCTGCGCTTCGACGTGACCGATCAGCCCGAGCCGATGCGCGAGTGGAGTCCCTACTCGATCCACCCGCCGCATCTCGACGGCTTCCTCGCGAGCCGGCAGGGCGAGTTCCGGCTCGTCGCGCTGCCGGACGGCCGCACGCGCCTCGAAGGCTCGACCTGGTACACGAACCGCATGTGGCCCGCGCCCTACTGGGCGCTCTGGTCCGACGCCCTGATCCAGGCGATCCACCGCCGCGTGCTCGAGCACATCGGCGAGCTCGCGGTGCGCGACGCGACGCGTTGACGCGCGATCAGCTCCGGACGCAGTGGTCCGCGATCACCTGCGCGACGCAGCCGGTGAGCCGTTTGGCGGTGGTGAGGTTCAGGAACTCGTTGGGGCCGTGGGCGTTGCTCATCGGGCCGAGCACGCCGGTGATCAGGAACTGCGCCTGCGGGAACTTCTCGCCGAGCATCCCCATGAACGGGATCGTCCCGCCTTCGCCGAAGCAGGCGTAGGGCTTGCCGAAGAAGGCCTTCGAGCCGCGCTCCATCGTCGCCTCGAGCCACGACGCGAAGGGCGGCGCGTCCCAGCCGGGCGAGCCCTTCTCGGCCTCGAAGGTCACGCGCGCGCCGTAGGGCGGCTCCTTCTCGAGCAGCGCCTTCAGCGCGGCCGTCGCCTTCATCGGTTCGAGCCGCGGCGGGATGCGCAGCGAGACCTTCACCGTCGTGTAGGGACGCAGCACGTTGCCGGCGCTGCCGAGCGGCGGGATGCCCTCGACGCCCGTGATGGCGAGCTGCGGCCGCCAGGTGCGATTGAGCACCAGCTCGTGCCGCTCGCCCGGCAGCTTCGACGGCCGGCCCTTGTCGAACCACGGGAACTTCGAGAAGACCTCGTCGCCGAGCGTCTCGGCGCACTGCTTCGACTGCTCGATGCGCGCGGGCGGGATCTCGACCCAGAAGTCGCGCGGCTTGATCTGCCCCGTGTTCTCGTCCTCGAGGCGCGTGAGGAGCTGGCGCAGGATGCGGAAGCTCGAGGGGACGATGCCGCTCGCGTCGCCGGAGTGGACGCCCTCGCGCAGGATCTCGACCTTCAAGTTGCCGGCGAGCAGGCCGCGCAGCGAGGTCGTCGTCCAGAGCTGGTCGTAGTTGCCGCAGCCCGAGTCGAGGCAGATCACGAGGCTCGGCGTGCCGACCTTCTGCTTCAGCGCGTCGATGTGGGCGGGCAGGTCGTAGCTGCCGCTCTCCTCGCACGCCTCGATCACGATCACGAGCCGCGCGTGCGGCCTCTTCTGCTCCTTCAGCAGCTTGATCGCCGCGAGCGACGCGAAGGTCGCGTAGCCGTCGTCGGCGCCGCCGCGCCCGTAGAGCAGCTCGCCCTCGCGCACCGGCTTCCACGGGTCGAGCCCCGCGCGCCAGCCGGTCATCTCCGGCTGCTTGTCGAGGTGGCCGTAGAGCAGGACGGTGTCGGTCGTCTTCGGATCGCTCGGCGGCACCTGCATGAAGATGAGCGGCGTGCGCGGCTGCCCCTTCTCGTCCTTGAGCCGCTGGACCTCGAGCGTCGTCCCCGCCGGCGCGTGCTTCCTGCACCACTCCGAGATCAGCCCGACCGCCCGCTCCATGTGGCCGTTCTCGACCCACTTCGGGTCGAAGTAGGGCGAGCGGTTCGGGATCCCGATGTACTGCGAGATCGTCGGGACGATCTCCTTCTCCCAGAACTGCTCGGTCCAGGTCGAGGCGGCTTTCGCATCGAGCGTGCTGTCGTTGGTGCCCATGGTGGGGCGAGACGTTACTGCGCGGCGCGCGCGGTTGCGAGGCCGGCGCCGGGCTCGCTCCTGCGGACGGAAACCGAGAAGCAGGCGTCGGCGGCGCGCTCCTTCACGAGCGTTGCGACGGCCGCGAGCAGCTCGGCGGCCGTCCCCTCTTCCACGACGTCGATGATGGTGTGGCCGATGATGCTCCGGTTCCAGACCTCGAAGCCGCGGATCTCGAGCCCCTCACGCTCGCACCATGCGACGTAGGTGCCGACCAGCTCGGGCGGGAGCGCGAAGCGGCGCGTGTCGATCGGCGAGTAGATCCGCGAGAGCAGCGACGCCGGGACCGGACCGTTGACGTAGTCCGCCCACTCTTCGCCGGCGAACGTGAAGCCGCACGCGTCGCAGCGCGTGCTGCCGGCGGAGAGCGGCTGGCGGCAACGGAGGCAGATCTCCCGGGCCGGTGAGGTCGCGTCAGCGAGCGAGTCGCGGCGCCCTCGGGCGATGCGCATCTCGGCGAGGAGGCTTCGAGCCCGCTCCGCGTCGGACTCGGGCACCTCGATCTGGACCTGCCCGACGCACCCGCTCCAGACGTCGGCCGAGTAGGCGTTGTTCAGGAACGCCCGCACGCCGCTCATCTCGAGCAGCGTTCTTGCCGTCGCGGCGTCGGCGTACGAGGCGAACGACTCGACGATGACGAGCGGCTCGGCCATTGGCCACCCCGACGCGAGTGTAGCGCGCCGGTCTCGCTCACGGGCCGATGACGACGACGAACCAGAGGAAGTGGGCCAGCACGTAAGGCCAGATTCGCGGCACGAAGAGGAACATGAAGCTCGAGACGAGCGCCCAGAGCAGGATCACGAGAGCGCTCACAAATCCCTGGTAGACGTGATAGGACGCGAAGAGGACGGCCGAGATCAGCGCCGCGAGCGGGCCCGATCCGAGGAGCTGCTCCAGCCGCGTGATCAGGTAGGCCCGGCAGACGAGCTCCTCGGAGAACGCGGAGACCGCCACGGCGACGAGCAGGAGCGCGTGCTGCGCGGCGGTCGCGGGCACCGGGTGGTGCTGATCGTGCTGCGCGACGTCCGGAACGTGCTGGAACAGGAACCCGCCGACGTGCGTCGCCCCGACCTGGAGCACGAGCGCGATCGCGCCGACCGCGACGTCCACGAGGCGCGGGCGCACGACCCCGAACCGCGTCCACGCCGCGCCTCCGCGCGACATGACCCCGCGCGACATCACGTAGAGGACGGCGACGATGATGCAGGTACCGAGGGCCAGATGGCGAAGCGAGAAGACCGTCGCCGTTCGCGGCTCGTCCGGGCCGAGAAAGTGCTCGATCGCACCCCAGAGGTGGGGGAACACGCCGATGCAGAGAACCGCCGCGATCTCGGCGCAGAGCTCCCCGCGCGTGAGCTCGGGCCGTTCAACGTTCGAGTCCTGCGGCAACCCGGCGAGCTCCTCGATCGCGCGCTCCCGATCACGCGGCCCGCGCCGGCGCCTTTCGAGCGAACAGCCGTCGGCCGAAGAAGAACGCGAGGATCGCGAGCCCGCCGCCCACCAACACGAGTCCCCTCGTCATGTTCGGCTCCTTGCCGTGGTCGAGGATGACGAAGTCGGGCGTGAGAAAGCGCTGCAGGCCGGCGAGCTTCTGGCGCTCGCTCTTGTTCAGATCGACGCCCTCCTGCACGAGCCCCTGGAAGGCGCGGTCGTGGAAGCCGTCGTTCCTGGGATCGGCGGCGACCTTGGTCATCTCTTCGCCGCCCTTCGCCTCTTCGAGCTGCTTCACGATCGAGAGGTAGCGCGCATCGCGGCTGGCGAGCAGCACGTGCACCTTGCCGGTGCCGTCGTCGCCGAGCGGGCGCACCGGGACGAAGACCTCGTCGACCCGCCCGTCCTTCTCGCGCATCGCCGCGCAGTCGAACGAGAGGAAGCAGTCGGTGAGCTTCAGCCACCGCGCGTCCGACTTCGTTGCCGCGTACTCGGCCGCCTTCAGCGTCACGACGTCGCGGTTCTGGAGCGACGTTCGGACTCCCTCCTCTCCGAACCAGATCATCCCGAGCGCCGCCAGTACCGCGTAGAAGCGGATGCTCATGCGCGAGTGCCTCCGCGAAGACGAGAGCGGCCGATCCTACAACGCTAGAACCGCGACTCCACCCGCCGCAGCAGCTCGCGCGCCTCGGCCTTCACGTCGCCGAAGCGCTCTTCCCACGTGCCGCCGATCAGCGTCTCGAGCGGCTCGCGCGCCGCCTTCTTCTCGCCGGCCGCGAGCAGCGCCCTGGCGAGTCCGAGGTAGCCGGTCGGCTCCTTCGAGCGCACGCGGATCACCTGGCGCCACTGCTCGGCGGCGTCGGGGAAGTGCTTCTGCTGCTCGCGCACCTCGGCGAGCGACTGGTGGCTCTCGCTCTCGTTCGGGAGCATCTCGACGAGGTTGGTGTGGACGCGCTCGGCGCGCGCGGCGTCGCCGAGGCGGACGAGACGCCGGCCGAGCTCGCGCATGAGCGTCACGTCGTGGCCGGTCGCCTCCATGCTCGAGAAGAGCTGAAGGACGGCGCGCTCCGGCTGATTCATCACGTCGTAGACCTCCACCAGGAGCTGGTGGACCTCGACGTCGTTCGGCGTCACCTCGAGCACGGCGCGGAACTGCGCCGCCGCCTTCTCCCACGCGGACTTGCGCTCGTAGACCTTGCCGAGCGCGCGGCGGATCGTCGGGTTCTCGAGGCCGCTCTTCCTGACCTCCGCGTCGACCGACGCGGCGTAGGCGTCGAGGCTCTCGGCCTGGAAGAGCACCTGCTCGAGCGCGTCGAGCGCCTGTTTGCGCTGGTCGCTGCGCCCGCCCCACGCGACGACGGCGCCCGCCGCGGCGTCGACCGCTTCCGAAGTCCGGCCGAGGCCGGCGAGGGCCTGCGCCTGCCAGCCGTAGTACTCGGCGAGCCGGCCGTCGCCCACGCCGCGGTTCGGCGCGGCTTTCACGTGCAGCGCGATCGCCTCGGCGTAGTAGCTGACGCTCCGGTCGAAGAGGTCGGTGTCGAACGACGCCTTGGCGAGCGTGGCGATCGGCCCCTCGTTCCAGAGCTTTTTCTCGCGCCAGTGCGACTCGGTGGCCGAGCGCGCCGCCTCGAGCGCCTCCCTCTCCTTGCTCCCGTCGAGCGCGATCATCTGCATCACCCGCAGGTCGAGGTCGTCCGGCCGCCGGACGATCAGCCCGGCGAGGATCGGGACCGACTCCGTGAAGCGCTTGCGCTCGTGCAGCAATTGGCAAAGGAGCTGCTGCCCGTCGAGCTCGAGCCGGCCGGACTGGTGGCGCTGCGCGAGCCGCGCGATCGCGTCGTCGAACTGCGAGAGTCCGTGGAAGAGGTAGTCGGCCGAGCGGCGCAGCACGAGCTCATCGTCGGGGCCGGCCGCGAGCTCGGCCCTCACCGCGTCGGCGAACTCCTTGCGCTTCTCGCGCCAGAAGGTGTCCCACCGCTGGTCGTAGATCCCGCGTCCGCGCTGCTCGCCGAAGCGCATCTCGGCGCGCAGCTCCTTCACCGTCAGGACGAGCAGCCGCCGCTCGAGCTTCGCGTCGTCGAGCCGGCCCGCCTCCTTCCGCCACTGCGCGATCGCCCAGGCATGCTGGTCCCAGAACTCCTGGTTGACGCGCACGAGCCAGTGCGGCTCGTTCTCGGCGCGCGTGACCAGGAACTCGACCGCCGAGTCGGGGCCGGCGATCTCGTGCAGCGCGTTGGCGACGGTGCCCACCATGTGCTGGCCGTTGCGGTACTGGTAGCCCGCCAGCACGTCGGGCAGGTCGTCGAAGGCGAATCGCTCGACGTCGTCGCCGATCGCCACCATCTTGAGGTCGCGCGCGGTCGTCCAGAGCGAGACGAGCTGCTGGAGGAGCTGCGCCGCCTGCGACTCGTTCGTGCGCGCGAGCGCCTTCTCCCGCAACAGCTCCTGCGACGCGGCGTAGAGCTCGCGTTTCTCGCCGAGCGACGTGCGCGTGCCGGCGCGCAGCGCGGCGACGTAGTTTCCGTGGAGGACGTTCTCGAGCCACCACTTGCGCTGCATGGTTGGGGCGGCGGCGATCTCGTCCTTCAGGAGTCTCTCGAAGCCGAGGTGGTCGCCGCGGTTCTGGAAGTAGCCGCCGCACTGGACGAGCGCGTCGTTCGCGCTGTCGGGCAGCCGCCCGCCGTTCGCGGCGCGGCGCGCGACGAGCTCGCCCGAGAGCGTGCGCAGCGCCGCCTCGTGCGCACCCGCCTGCCATTGCACGAGCGCGAGCGCCGCGGTGAGAGCGAGCCGCTCCTCGCTGCCGGACGGCGCGCCGCGCACGAGCTCGTTGAGCTGGCGGAGTTGCTCGGCACGCAGTGTCGGATCGGCGATGGCGCCGAGCTGCGACAGGAAGCCGGCGAGATGGCGCGCCTCGCCTTCCGCGAGCGGGAAGTCGAACGCCGCCTTCATCGCCGCGAGCGCCGCCTGCGCGTGCGGCCCGCCGCCGCTCTTCTGCGCCGCCGCCTTCCACTGCGCGAGGAAGCGCAGCAGGTGGAGCGCCCGGCGGTCGACCGCCGTCGTCGCGCGCGCCATCACGACGTCGATCTGCGCGACCACGCGGTCGACCGTCGCCTCCTCGTCGACCATCCCCTGGATGCCCGCGAGCTGCGCGAGGAACTGGTAGACGCCCTGCGCCGAGTGGCCGATGACCGCGTCCGGCAGGCACTGGAGGAGGCGGAAGTCCTTCCTCGTGCCGTAGAGGTTGTGGATCTGCCAGAGGTGGTTCGCCGGCCACTGCGCCTTGCGCATCAGCGCCACGAGTTGATCGGCCACGGCCGGATCGAGCTCCGCCGGCACGCCGTCGCCCCGGTTCTGCACGATCGAGCGCGCCATGTTGAGCCGATTGCTCAGCTCGTTCTCGCCGAGCGCGTTCCACGCCGCGAGCTTCGCGCGGGCCGCGTCGTCCTTGCGGTCGAGCGCGGTGTGCCAGTCGGCGAGCGCGAGCCAGTCCTCGTGCGCGAGCTCGTCGACCTTGGCCACCTGCTCCATCACGCGAGCGGCCTCGTCGAGCTTGCCGCGCTCGGCGCGGATCCACGCGAGCTGCCGCCCGAACTGCATTTTCGTGAACTGGTCGCCGCCGCCGAACCACTCCGAGAGCTTCGCCTCGAGCGCGTCGCCGCGGTCGAGCACCACGAGCCGCTCGTAATCGAGCTCGCGCCAGTCGAGCAGCGGGTGGCTCGCGGCCTGCGCGGCGTCGGTCGTCACGACGAGTTCCCGCTCGTGCGCCGGGCGCGCGTCGTCGCCGTCCTTCGTGAGCAGCAGGAGCAGCGTCGCGGCGGAGCGCGCGGCGAGGATCTGCTCGCGCGCGAGGAGCTTCGCCTCTTCACGGCCGCTCGTGGCGTCGATCACGTTCCGGAGCAGCGCGAGCGCGTCGACGCGCGCCGCCTCGACGTCCTTCTTGAGCAGCACCTCGAGCCAGGCGCGGTCGAGCTTCAGCCATTCGACCGGCCCCGGCGCGGGCGCCTGGGCGGCGAGGAGCGCGAGACGTTCGCGCACGGCGGCGCGCGCGATCTTCGTCTGCTCGTCGCGGGCGATCTTCAGCTTGCGGCGCGCCATCGAGTTGACGTCGGGCAGCGCCTTCACCGCCGCCTCGGCGCGCTGGTCGACGGCCCAGGTCACGAAGTCGTGCCAGGCGAGGATGCGCGTGGTGAGGATCGCCTCGGCGAGCGCCTCCTTCACGACGGCGCCGCGCTCCTCGAGCTTGGGGATGCCCGTGGCATCGGGCACGCCGACGATCGGGAGCAGGCGCAGACACTCGTCCTCGACGTCGGAAGTCCACGGCTCCTGCAGCAGAGCGGAGAGGAGCCGATGGGCGGCGGCGCCGCGCTCGTCTTCGTGGGTCGCCGTGGCGAAGCGATGGCGCAGCGCGGCGAGCGCGAGCTCGCGGCGGCCGTGCGACATCACGACGTTCTCGAGCTCGGCCTTCTCGATCGCGTCGGTCGCCGCGGTGAAGCGGGCGAGCACGCCGTCGAGGATCTTCTGCCAGCCCGGCTCGCCGTCGTCGGTGACGAAGCCGGCGCCGCGAAGCGCCTGGATCAGCCGCACGAGCCGGCGCGCGGGCAGCGTCGCCACCCCGGTCTCGACGATCGCGTAGAGCTCGCCCAGCACCGCGCGTCCGGCCGGCGTCTGGCGGAACGAGCCGTGGGTGAGGATCTGATGGCCGTAGCCGAAGTCGCGCTCGTCTTCGATCAAGGCGCGGGCGACGGAAGCGAGGAACTCGGCCTCGCGCGGCTCGAATCGGCGGTCGTACCACCAGCAGGAGTAGCCCTGGCCGATCGCCTGCCGGATCGCCGCCTCGACGCGCGCCCGCTCGCCGTCGGCGAGCTTCTGCCCGGCGGCGACCTTCGCGCGCGCGGCGCCGAGCCACCGCTCGATCGTCGACCACCACTGCGCCTCGCGGTCGAGCATCACGATCGCGCTCAGGTACTGGTCGAGCTGCCAGGCGTTCGCGCGCTCGGGCGTCTCGCGCAGTTTCGCCTCGACGGCCCCGATCAGCTCCTCGAGCCGGTAGCCGCTCCAGAGGATCGAGATGCGGGTGGAGGAGAGCTGCTCGAGCTCGCCCTCCTCCCACGGGCCGTGGCTCGACAGGACGCTGTCGAGCCAGGCGAGCGCGCGGTCGATCTCTCCGCGGCCCGCGAGCACGCTGGCAAAGCTCGTGTGTGCCGTGACCACCTCCGGCCAGTCGCGCGCGAGCTTCTCCTGCGCCGCGAAGAGTTCGTCGGCGCGGTTGGCCTGGGCGAGCGCGGTGATGACCTGCTGGTCGAAGTCGAAGCCGGCCTGCTCGATCTCCTTCTGGCGACGGACGACCGGCTCGAGCCGACGCAAGAGCTCGAGACGTTCGTTGCCGGCGTCGAGCGCGGCGGCGAGCCCAAGGAAGTCGAATCCGACGGCGAGCTCGCACTCCCTCGTCGCCCCGGCAAGCTGCGCCGCGTCGGCGAGCAGCCGCAGGCGCAGCTCTTCGTGATGGCGCGAGCGCGCGAGCACGCCGAGCTCGATCCGCTCGAGCCCGAGCCTGCCGGCCGCGAGCCGGCGGATCGCGTCGAGCGGCGCCGCCGCCTTCTCGGTCTCGCCGCGCGCGAGCGCCGCGAGCAGCAGGAGCCAGTGATCCTCGAGACGCGCCTTGCCGTCGGCGACCGCCTGCTTCGCGGCCGCGAGATCCTTCGGCGGAGCGCCGAGCTCGATCAGCGTCGCGCGAGGAGCGAGCGCGGAGTCGAGGCGGGCGTTGAACGCCGCCGGATCGAGCGCCTCGACGGCGATCACGACGGTCTGCCAGATCCGCCCGTCCTTCTCGACGAAGTCGCTCTTCGTCGGCCACCACGCGCCGGCCACCTCGACGAAGCCGGAGAAGCGCACCGACGAGCGCAGCTCGCCGTGCTCCATCCAGCGCTGCTCGACGACGACCGTCTTCGCGCGGTCGATCACGAGCACGAGCATCGAGTCGGGCAGCTGCGGCGAGACGAGGCGGAGCTCGACCTTGCCGTCACCGGCGTCGCGCACCGAGGGCGTCCAGTCGCGGTAGCCCCCCAGGTCGCCGAAGGCCCAGGCGTAGGGCCCGCTCCAGCCGTTCTCGTCGCCCGGCTCGCGCGCGCGCACGCGGCCGAGCCGCCAGTCGGCGCGCCAGACGCCGCGCTCGCTCCCGCGCAGCCAGTCGACGTTCCACGCCTCGCCGGCGCGATGTCCGGACTCGAGGAGCCAGGCCTCCTTCGAGAGCAGCCACTGCGCGCGCGCCAGCAGGTGCGTCCGGCCCCGGCGGTTGATCGAGCTGCCGGAGGTCGCGACGCGGATCCGGCCGTTCGCCGCGGCGACCGCGGCCCGTCGGTCGAGGGAGCGCAGGAGGGCGACCATGTCGTCGGGCCACGGCGGCGGGGCGCGCTCGGCGGCGGGCGGCGGAATCGGAGGGAAGAGCGAGTCGAGCTCGGGGACGCCGCGCCCGGCGTCTTCGAGCTTCTCATCCATGAAGTTCCCGATCTGCTGGCGCGAAGAGAACTCGAAGCGGCCCTTGCTCTTGAGGAGGCCCGAGGTCGGACGGGCGCCCGCCCGTCCGCGGCGCGAGCGCAGCCGCCCGTTGGTCGTGAAGCCGAAGCCGTCGAGCGATCCACTTCGCGCGTCCTCTTCGTCGGAAAGCGCCGGCTCGGGTGCGGCGGTCAGCGCGTCGGCGTCGATGGAGTCGCCGGGGGCGTATTCCTCCGCCGGCGCTGCCGACGCAGGAGCGGCGGCGCCGGTCGTGGCGCCGGCGTCCTTCGACTCGTCGGCGTAGCCGAGGGTCTCGAGCTTCGCGCGCACGTCGGATCGGAGCTCCTCTCCCTCGATGTACCCGAGCTGGTTGAGCTCTCGCTCGAACCGCAGGCCGTGCGCGCTGCCCGGCTTGCCGCCGCCGCCGCGGCTCATGCCGAAGGCGACCGCTCCGAGCTGCCGCGTGAACTCGGTCGGCAGGGGCCGCAGCAGCTCCGTCGTCTCGCGGCCCATGGTCGCCAGCTCGGCGAGCAGGTCGTCGCGCAGCCCGCGATGCCACAAGCCTGCCTTCTTCATCTGCTCGCGCAGGAGCTCGAACGCCGCGTCGGCGCGGCCCTTGGCGAAGAACTCCTCGCCGTTGCGCATCCGCGTCCGCTTCTCGACCTGGAACCGCTCGCGATCGGCCTCGCTCTCGAGCACGAGGAACGAGGTGTAGGGCGTGGCGATCTGGAACTCCTCGGAGAGCGCGATGATCCGCTCCCGCGACTTCGGCGAGGCGCCGAGCGAGAGGAGCTCGTCGAGGTGGTGGCGCGCCCAGAGGCGCGGGATGAAGGACTCCTTCTCGCCGCGGTCGGCGAGGTCGACGTCGGCGGCGTACTCGATCGTCCGCCCGTCGAGCGAGCCAGTGACCTTCACGCGGCCGCGCGTGCCGCCGTCCGCACCGCTCGCCGCGTCGAATCGTCCGACGACGATCTGCTGTCGCCCAGCCGTGAGGTTCGGGAGCGTTTCCGGATGGACCGCGGCGACGGAGATCCCCTCGAACGCCACCTTCAAGTTCGTGACTCGCGGCGAGGTGATCTCCTCGACGAGCGCCTCCGCCGTCTGCGTCGGATCGGTGCCGCCCCCGATCGTCCGCAGCGAACCTGCGCCGAGCATGCTGAGCGCGCGCAGCACGATCGGCTCGGAGGTCGAGCCCGGGACGACCGCGTGCACGCTGCCGCGGCCTCCTTTCTCCGCAAAGAGCGCCGGAAGGCGCTGAGCGAAGGCGCCGGGATCGGCGTCGCCGAGCGTCGGCTGGCCGTCGCCGACGTAGACGATCTGCGTGGCGGGCCTCGCGGCGGCGAAGGCGGCGCCGAAACCGGCCGCGAGGTCGGACCAGCCGAGCGCGTCGCGCTGCTCGAGGAACCTGAGCGCGGCGGCACGGCTCTCGTCGCCGTTCTGCACGGGTTGCGGAAACGCGAAACGCGTCTCGACGTCGCAGGTGGCGAGCTGGAACGTGTCGCCTTCCGCGAGCGACTGGAGCAGCGCCTCGACGAAGGAGATCTGCGTCTCGCGCGCGGGACCGTTCATCGAGCCCGAGGTGTCGGCGAGGATCAGCCAGTCGCGCGGCGAGGCGCGCGCGGCGTCGCGCTCCTTCGCGGCCGGCGGCGCCGCGAAGCGCACGAGGAAGTAGCCCTCCTCGCCGCGGCGGTCGGCGACCAGCGTGAGCCCGCCCGGATTCGTCCCGGCGTCGCCGGGCTTCCTCGTCGCGATGCGAAGCTCGAAGTCGCGGTCGGGCGTGAACTCCTCGGCGTCGAAGGAGACGGTGGCGGCGTGCTCGGTCGCCTGGACGTGGCAGTCGTGCGAGGGCGAGGCGACGGCGGCGAGCGGCTCGGCCGAGCTCACGTGAACCTCGATGGCGAGCTGGCGCAGCGGGTGGAGCTTCAGGAGCTCGCTCTGCAGCGCGTAGTGGTACGCGCAGACGTCGCCCTCCTTCGGCAGCACCTGCGTGTAGCCGATCTTCACGCGCTTCTCGCCGCTGATCGGATAGACGCGCGCCTTGAAGACGTTGCCGCCCGACCACTCGAGGAGCCCGGGGTCGCGCTTCTCGCGCAGGATCTGCTCGTAGATCGCGCGCGCCTTCTCCTTCTCGACGATGTCGCCTTCGACGAGCTCGTCGCCGATCCACATGCCGAAGCTCGAGATCGAGGCGTCGCCCGGCAGCGGGAAGTAGAAGACGCCCTCGAGGACGTGGTCGGTGTGGTTGAGGAACGATTCCTCGATCACGGTGCGCGCGATCTGATCCCTGACGTCGACGGTGACCTTGTGGTACCCGAGCGTGAGCGGCACGTCGCGGCCGTCGACGTTGGCGAGCAGCGAGCCGAGCGCCTCGGTCGACTGCCCCGCCTTGTAGCCCGCGAGCCACTTCGGCTGCCCGATCGAATCGTCGAGCCGCGCGAGCTTGCCGTCGCGGGCGCGCACGACCGCCGTCTTCGAGAGGTCGAGCGTCGCGCCGTTCGGACCGGCGACGACGAGCGGCGCCTTCTCGCTCGCGCCGATCTCCACCTCGCCGCGGTGCACGTGGAGGTGCTTCGCGTCCTCGAGCGTGACGAGCGCGTCGGGCCCGAGGATCAGCGTCGCGCCGCTCTTGAGCCGCACGTGCAGCGCGTTGGCGCCGCGAGCGCCGGTCTTGAGCGACTCGCCGGCGAGGAGCGGGAGGTTCTCGTCGGCGCTGCGCCAGCGGTCGTCGGTCGCCGCGCGCGCGAGCGCCACGCCCTCGCGGTCGACGACCTTGCCGAGCGAGAAGTCGGCGGAGAGCTCCTGCTGCGCCCGTGGGTCGAGCGGCCGCGATGACGGCGCGCCGCGAGCGGCGAGGACGAAGAGGGAAGCGAGCGCGAGCGACGAAGCGAGCAGAGAGGACGGCGAGCGCATGGTCGACCCTTCCGGCGTTCCTTCGGAGCGTGACGCGGCCCGACAACGCTGTGCGCGTCCGGCCGTTCGGAAAAGGCCGCGTTCGATGCGGCGCGGCCGGGCCGGTTCCCCATCACCGCCCGGCGATCGGGGGATCAGTATCTCTTTCGCGCCGCCGAGTCGCCTACCGGGCCGGGAAACCCTCCGGCATCCACTCGGCGAGGTCGGCGACGGCGGCGCGTGCGCTCTCCGAGGTCGGGATGCCCCAGGCCGTGAAGAACGGCGCTAGGTTGCGGTGGCACGCCTTGGAGAGGGTCACGAGCCAGAGGTCGCGCTTCGCGTCGTCCGTCTTCGGCTTGTCGCGGCGTGACGTCCGGCGGTACTCGGCGAAGCACTTCTTGAACGGCTCCCAGCCGAAGGCCTGCTGCACCTGCACGTAGCTCTGCAGCGCGAGGAAGGGGTCGCGCCGCCACTGCTCGAACTTCGCGCCGCCCGCTACGTAGGCGGCGATCTTCTGCCGGCCCTCGTCGAGACCGGCGAAGAGCTTGTCGCCGGGCGTCGGTTTGCGGCCGCAGACCGTCTCGAGGAGGTAGAGGCAGATCACGTTGTTCGTGACCTCGCCGGTCCCCTCGAAGGTCCACTCCTCGCTCTGGTGGTTGTGGCCGAACTCGTGGAAGAGCCCCCAGTCGCCCTGCGCGAGCGCCGCCGGATCTGCCATCACCGCCGCGGCGTCGAGGTGGGTCATGATCGGGTAGCCGGCGTGCATGTAGCCGGCGGCGATCTGCACGTCGGCGACGAAGCGCTCCGGACTCTGGCGGGCGCGCGCCATCCCGACCAGGTCGGCCGCCGCGTCGGAGGCGCGGTCCCACGTCCGCATCAGCGCTTCCGGATCGTCGAGCGCCCGGATCGACGAGGAGGGAACGGTGACGACGATCTTGCCGCTCTCGAGCTCGGCCCAGGGCGCCGGCTTCGCGCGCAGCGAGCCGCGCCACTCGTCGTTCGTCGTCCGGTCGAGCACGAAGTGGGGCGCCTCGACCACGTGGCCGAAGCCGAGCTCGATGCGGCCGAGCGGACACTCCTCGGGCACGTCGACGTAGACGAGCCCGCCGAGCGGCGAGGCGGCGACGACCGTCTCGGCGTCGAGCGCCACGCGCTGCACGGCCTTGGGCGCGCGCTGCCAGTCGTCCAGGTCGAAGAGCTCGTCGGTGTGGGCGCCGATCTGCAGCACGAGGCCGGCGCGCGACGGATCGCTCTCGGCCGTCTTCGCAGGGAGCCGGACGGTGATCGCCTCGCCGGCAGGGGCATAGAGGCCGGTCGAGTGCCAGCGCGGGACGATCGTGTCGATCGCGACGCGACGCGCGATCCGAGGCGCGTCGGCGGCCACCTCGCCCGGGAAGACCTTGGAGAGGCCGAGCGGCGCGATCGTCTCGGGAGCGCGAGTCTCCGCGTCGCGGAGCGCGAAGCAGAGCGCGACGCGCTGCGCGCCGTCGATCGCGGTGAGCGGGTGCTCGGGCGACGGAGCGAGCGTGTCGCCGAGCTGGCCGAGGAGCTTCTCGAGGCGCGGCCACTGGAACGCGTCCTCGCGCGGGACCACGCGCAGCAGCGCCATCGCCGTCGCGGTCGCCTGGAGCATCGGGTGCGAATTGTCGAGCTTGGAGGAATCGCGGTGATTGGTGAGGTAGGTGACCGCGGAGTCGGCGTGCGCGAGCTTCGGGGGCGTCCGCTCGACGGTGAAGCCGACGTCGCCCACCTTGCCGAGGTATCCGTCGGTCCACGCGACGCCGACGCGCCGGAAGAACCGGTTCAGCGGATTGGCCTCCAGCGTCGACGCCTGCACGGTCTGCTGCCAGCCCCAGGCGCACTGCCCGGCCACGACGCCGCCTCCGCCGTAGAGGAAGCGCTCGAGCGGCTCGACGTCGGCGACGGCCAGGTCGTTCGAAAGGCCGACGACGACGTCGACCGACGCGAGCTCGTCGCGCAGCGGACGCGACTCCGCGCCGAGCAGGTGGACGTCGCAGCCCGCCTGACGCAGGAGGTCGACGAGCTCCTGGCCGCGCGCCGCGACCTTCGGCTTCTGCTTCGCCGGGCCGGCCGCCCATCTCACCGCGTTCTTGAGGAAGCGGGCGGTGTCGGCCTTGGCGAGCACGCCGGCGCCGAAGTAGCCGTCGTGCGGGAGGACGACGAATCGGCCGGAGCTCGCGCGCCCCGCCACGACGGCGGGAGCCTTGAGTCCGTTGCCGGCGTTGCCGACGAGCACGACCCAGGCGTCGGGGTTCCACGCGCACAGCGGGCTCGGCGTGCCGGGGGCGGCGATCTCGTTGACCCCTTTCAGCAGCTCGGCGACGGCTTCGGCCGACTGCGGCCGGGCCGTCGGCGCGAACCACGCGGCGGCCGCGATCGCGGCGATCGAACAGGCGCTCTTCATCGTTTCTGCGGCTCCGCCCCCGACCGTTGCAGCTCCTCGGCGTGCTTGCGCCAGCGCTCGTCGAGCGCCTTGAACACGTCTTCGCCCTGCACGCCGAAGGCCTCCTCGCTCGTCGCCCGGTACTGCACGAGCGACGGGCCCGCGTGCGCGAAGACTTCGCACAGCGCGCGCATCCACAACTGGCCCCGCTTCCCTTCGTCGCGCGCGATCCACTCGAAGAAGCTCCACGCCTTGGCGAGGTCGGCGTCCTCCATCTGGTGCAGCGGCTTGCGCAGCAGCAGGTCGGCGGGCGGGCCGTGGTCGAGCGCGACGCGGAGGAAGAGCTCCGTCTCGCCCATCAGGATCGACCGCTCCGCCTTCTTTCCTCCGGCCGGCTTGGCGTACTCGGCCTTCTCGAACTGCTTGCAGGTCACGCCGTTGCGGCCGAGGTAGGAGAGTGCCAGCCAGTAGCCGACTCCCTCCTCGAGCCAGGTCGGCAGGTCGCCCTTGCGGCCCTGGTTGCAGTGGAGGTTGGCGAGCACGTGGCCGAGCTGGTGGGCGACGATGGCGTCGAAGTCGGTGTTGTCGGCGATCTTCCAGTAGTCGAGGTACTCGGGCGGCTGGTTCCTGCGGTAGCGGCCCGACAGCGCGGCGACCCGCTCGTCCTTGTGGTCGCCCCACGAGACGGCGTACCAGTCGGTGAGGAAGCGCTCGTGGGCGGAGCTCTCGTCGGGCCCGAACCAGAACTCCATGAAGCGATCGTCGGGGACGAAGTCCTTGAAGTCGGCGCCGACGTAGGGGTCGACGAACTCGGCGCGGAAGCCGTCGATCATCTTCTCGGCCAGGAGCAGGAGCTCGTGCACCTGCTCGTCGGAGAGCCGCGTGTCGTGGGTGAAGCGGAGGTGGAGGCTCTCCTGCACGTGAAACACCGTCCCGGGAGCGAGCTTGTTGCCGAGCTCGACGAGCCGCGGCGGCGTCGCCACCGACGCGATCGACGCGAGGGCCGCAGCGAGCCGTTGCGCGTACGCCTCCTTCGCCACGGTCTTGCGCTGCTTCTCGAGCTCGGCGGCGAGCTTCTTCGCCGCCTCGGGATAGATCGTCGTGTCGAGCCAGGTGTGCAGGCGCTCCATCTCGCCGAGGAGCTTCGCGTGCGCGGTCGACCACTCGGCGCTGCCGGCCTTCACGGCGTCGCGCGACTTCTGGGCGGCGTCGAGCTGCTGCTTGCGCAGCGCGTACTCGCGCGACATGCCGTAGAGGCTTTGTCGCGCGAGGAGGATCTGAATGCCCGCGATCTGGTTGCCCGAGAGCGTCGCCGTCCCGCCCTTCACTCCCGCGGAGACGTAGGCGTCGTCCGCGAGCTTGTAGGGGACGACCGCGGGATCGGCCGTGTTCACGACCCACAACTCGTTGCTGCCCTTGTCTCCCTGGTAGCGGATCTGGCCGTTCTCGAGCGTGATCCCCGACTTCGGCTCGCCGACGAGCGCGGGCTGCCCCTTCACGGTGATGCACGCCGTCGGGAAACGCTTCGCCGTCTTCGGGTCTTTGAAGAGGACGTAGTAGACCTGCGCAGGCGCAAAGGGAGCGAAGAGCAGCATCGCGAGCAGGGCGAGCAGCACGCGGCGAAGGATCGAGTGGCTCATGCGCGTTTGCCTTCCGTTCGTCCTCGCCGCGCCGAAGGGGGCAGACTCTAGCGATGAAGTCGGTCGCTCACCGGGGACGCTCGACGGCGGACGCGGCCGACCTCGGTATCTTCCCTCAGCCTCGATTCGCGCGCGGACCGACCCTTCGACCGCAGGAGCCGACCATGAGCCTTGTCCGACGGCCGATTCGATCCGCAGCAGTCGCATTGCTCGTCGCCGGCGGAGTTCTCGTCGGCACGCCGGTCGGCTCGGCCCCGTCGACGGCGCGCGGACAGTGCGTCGGCGGCTCGGGCGACGTGAGGGCGTGCGTCTTCGAGTTCGAGCGATACATCAACACGAGCGCGCCGGTTGGCACCGGGGTCGGGCAACGCGGCTCGCTGAAGACGGTCCTCGATTCGATTCCGTTCAACGTGGCGACGTCGAAGGTCGAGCTCTGGGCGCTCTATCCCGAGACCGAGACCGTCGGCGGAACGTCCATCACCATGGTCAAGTCGGTCAAGGCGAGCGAACTGCCGAGACCGGAGGACTGGGCGGTGATCGACTGGGCGCCCGGCTTTGACGACGAACCCTACGTCCCCTACATCGCCACCGCCGAGCCGAACCGGTTCCCGAGCGACAACATGAAGAAGTACGTGCTCTACAACGCCACCGGCACTGGAGGCGCGGCGACGGTCATCTTGAAGAAGCCGGTCGGCACTGGTCCCCTCCGCGACGGTCCGAGAGGAATCGTGGAGTTCCTCCGCAATCCCATCCCGATCGTCGTGACGCTGGTCGCGGGCGTGCTGCTCGGCTTCGCCCTCGCGTCGTGGCTCTCGCGCCGGCGCGGGAGCGCGCAGGCCGGGCCGCGCCTCAGCGGAGCGACCTAGCGGCGCGCAGCCCGCGGACCGCCTGAACGACGCGCGGGTCGTCCCACGCCCGGACCGAGAGCGGCAGGAGCTCGCGCTCGGTCGTGAACCAGTGGGCGCCGCGCAGCGTGCGCCGGATCAGGTGGAGCTCGGGATCGGGGACCGCGTCGCCGCACCACTCGGTCACGTTGCCGAGCACGTCGAAGAGCCCGAACGGGTTGGGTGCGAACGATCCGACCGGGGAGTGGAAGCGGAACCCGTCGTTCCAGTCGGCGCCGGGGACGCCGTACCCCTCGGCGGCGCGCGTGCACGCGTCGGCCACGTTCTCGCGGCCCTCGAATGCGGGAAAGTCGACGCCGGCGTCGGTCCAGAGGAACGGCCCGGCGTCGTCGGGCGCGGGTCGCTCGCTCCACCAGAAGACGCCGTTCGCCCCGCCGCGCGCCGCGAACTCCCACTGGTCCTCGGTCGGGAACTCGAGGCCGACGCGGCGCAGGAAGGTCGCGCACTCGTCCCAGCTCACCGATTCGACCGGATGGAGGAGCGTCGAGTACCTCGAGTCGGCGGTCGGCGGGTCGTTCGGATCGAAGCGTCGGTCGACCCGCACGTGCTCGTGGAACATCGAAGGATTCGAGTACATGACGCGCAGCCACTGCGACTGCGTCACCTCGTGCTTGCCGAGGAAGAAGGCGCGCAGGTCGACGTCGTGCAGCTCGCTGTTCGTCACGGGCAGGAGCTTCGCGGACGGGTAGCCGAGCTGCCGCTTCCCGGCCGGCACGAGGACGAGGATCACGCCCGTCGCGTCGGTCAGCTTCCAGCGATCGGGACGGTCGGGATCGGGAGCGGGCCGCTCGCCCGTCAGCACGTGCCAGAACTCCCAGAGCCCGCTCGCGGGATCGCGCCGCAGCGGCACGAGGCCGAGCTGCTTGCCCAGCGTCAGGCCGCCGTAGACCTTGAGCCGCCCGACGTCCTCGACCGCCTCCGCCCACTTGCGGTCCTCGACCTCGAGGCTGACCCTGGTGAGGTCGGCCGCCATCGCGCGCCACTTCGCGATCTGTGGCATGAGCTCGTGCTCGAGCCGGTCGACGTCGCGCACCGGGCCCTCAAGAAGGTCGATCGTCTCGCGATCTCCGCGCGCCCGCGCCGCGACGAGCTGCGCGTGGTAGCCGGGCGCTCGTGAGAGGAGCTCTCCCGCCGCGGCGAGCCAGCGGTCCATCGTCGCCACGCTCTGCGGCAGCGCGGGGAAGAGCTCCTCGGTCGAGCTCGCCAGCGCCTGTGCCGTCCGCAGATCGAGGAGGCGCGCGTTCTCGCGCTGCTTCTCGACGTTCTTGTGCCACGCGACCGGCACCACCGTGGCCACGACGAGCACCGCGGTCGCCACGGTGATCGAGAGCGCGCGGTTGCGCTCGAAGAAGAGGCGCGAGAGGTAGCGCAGCGTCAGCGGCCGCGCGGTCACCGGCCGGCGGTCGAGATAGGCCTCCAGGTCGGCCGCCATCTCGAGCGGCCCCTGGTATCGATCGGCCGGCTCGCGCGCCGTCGCCTTGTCGCAGATGGCGACGAGCTCGTCGGGAGCGTCGGGCGCCAGCTGCTTCACCGGCGCCGGCGGCCCGGCGAGCAGCATCTTGTAGACGTTGTGCGGCGAGACGTTGGCGCCTGGCGGGACGTAGGGCATCTCGCCGGTCAGCAGGTGGTAGAGCAGCGCGCCGATCGCGAAGACGTCGGTCCGGGTTCCGATGTCCTCGACGCGGCCGCGCGCCTGCTCGGGCGACATGTAGGACGGCGTGCCGACCACGCGGCCGTCCATCGTGAGGAGCAGCGAGCCCGGAGTCGGTCCCGTCCACCGCCGCACGTCGGTGTCGATGCGGCTCACCGCCGTCGAGTCGCTCTTCGAGATGCGCATGTCGTGGGAGTCCTTCGCGCCGAGCACGCGCGAGAGTCCCCAGTCCATGACGTAGACCTCGCCGAACCGGCCGACCATCACGTTGGCCGGCTTGAGGTCGCGGTGGATCACCCCCTTGCTGTGGGCGTAGGCGACGGCTTCGCAGACCTTGAGCAGCACGCCGAGCGCGCGCGCAGGCGTCCACCCCTCGCCGCCCGTCGTGGCGAGCTCGATGATCCGCCGGAAGTCGCGGCCGCGCACGAGGCGCATCGTGAAGTAGACGCGGCCCTTGCCGTCGATCCCGAGGTCGTGCACCGGCACGATGCCCGGGTGGTCGAGCTGGCTCGTGACCTGCGCCTCCTCGAGGAACCGGGCGAGCGCGCGGTGCATCGCGCGACCGCGCTCCTCCGGCGAGGTGACCTCCTTCCTCGCGAGGATCACCTTCATCGCCAGCTGGCGGCGCAGGTGGGGATCCCACACCCGGTAGATCACGCCCATCCCGCCGCGCGCCAGCTCGCCGCGCGACTCGTAGCGCTCGGTCGCGCTGCGCGCGTTCGCCAGGCGCCGGACGAGGTCGCCGGCGAACTCGAGCTTGAGCTCCTCGCCGTCGGCGTCGAGGCGCAGCTCCTCGAGCTGCTCGGCTCGCGGCGTCGCCTCGTCGCGTCCGCGCCGCAGCACCCGCGCGACGTTCAGCCACTCTTCATGGAGGCGGCGGAGCTCCGGCTCGTGCTGGCGATGGCGGGCGACGAACGTGTCGAAGTCGAGCGGCGGCTCGGAGTCGTGCGCCGCCAGGAACTCGACGAATGCCGCTTCGGCGGGAGAGAGCTCGCCCTTCGGATCCTTGCCGTCGGTCATGGCCTGCGCATTCCTCACGCGAGACCGAGCGCGACAAGGTAGCGCACGAAACTCGGGACGGTCACTCCCGTCTGGGAGCGAGCTGCAGCCGGCCGGCGTCGACGTTCGCGCCGGCGGTGAGCGCGAGCGCGTCGCCGCTCGCCGGCGCGAACCGCGGATGGACCGCGGCGAGCACGCACGGGAGCTGCGGCGGAAGGCCGCTCAGCCGGAAGCGGCCGTGCTCGTCGGTCCGCGCATGCTCAAGGACAAGGAAGGCGCGCGAGTCGGCGCTCGTGCGCACCCATTCGTCCGCAGCGGCGAGCAGCCGCCGCGAGCTCGAGCCGGCGCCACACGCGAAGACGACGGCGTCCACCACCGGCGCCCCCTGCTCGTCGACGACGACGCCCGCGGCCTCGGCGGGGCGGAAGAGCAGGACGACGACCTCCTTCGCGAGCGCGCGGCCGGCGATCGGGACCATGCGCGAGAAGCCGGCCGCGTAGCCCGCGACGCGAGCGACGGCGACGTAATTGCCGTCCTCGAGCCCCGTGACGTGGAAGAGGGCGGAGGGCGGCGGCTCGCGGAAGTCGGAATCGAACGCCGTCTGTCGCATCTGCGGGCTCGCCAGTCCGGGCAGCACGTCGTCGCGCAGCGACGTCTCGTCGCCGCCGTCGTCCACGAGCTCGCACTCGACCGCGTCCCACGGCGCCACCACTTCCGCGCCGGTCGCGGCGTCGACCAGCCGGCCGTGGATCTCGCCCATGTGGGCGCCGACGTCGCTCACGTCGTCGGTCCGCTTGAGCCGGATCACGAGCTCCTCGCCGCCCGCTTCGACGCCGTCGACGACCGCCGGCGAGAAGCTGCTGCGCACGTGCACCGCGTATCGGCCCGGATCGAGGCCGGCGATCCGGAAGGAGCCGTCGGCGGAGAGGTCGGCATCGAGCCACTCGTCGGCGTTGCTGCCGGTCGCGTAGATCCGGGCGCCCGGTCCGTGGGGCGACGCGTCGCGGCCGGGCGACTCGCTCGCGGCGTCGCTCCCCGCGGGGAAGACGAGTCGGCCCGAGATCCGACGCCCCTCCTCGAGTGTGAAGCGCCGCTCCTGGAAGCCGGTCCACTCGAGCTCGATCATGCGCAAGTCCCGCCGGAACCCGAGTCGGCGCGCGTCGATCTCGATCAGCTTGCGACCGATCCGCGTGCCGGCGACGCGAGCGGCGCCGGTCGCGTCGGTCGCGCCGCCTCCCTCGCACTGCTGCTCGGCGGCGACGGGGGTGCCGTCGAGAGCTTCGTGCAGACGGTAGACGCGCACCCACGCCCCCTCGATCGGCCGCCCCGCCTCGTCCTCCACGATGACGGCGAGCACGTAGTCGCCGGCGCGAGCGGCGCCGTTCCGCCGCACGGCGACGCGGCCGAGGTCGGTCGTCTCGTCCGGCTTCATCTTGCACGGCTCGGTGCGATGGGTGATGAAGTCGGCCTGCTCGACCTTGAGCCAGTAGTGCTGGCCGCTCTCGATCACGACGGGGAGCTCGAGCGTGAAGGCGCCGCTCGCGCCGGTCACGGCGTTGCGAAGCCAGCTCGAGCCCTTGCTCGCCCCCTCCCACGATTCCGCCGCGATCGAGGCGCCCGCGACCGCGCGACCGTCGTCGTCGACGATCGTGCCGGTGAGCGTGGCGACGGCGGCTGCGGGCGCGCCAGGAGCCGTCGACGACGCGGGTGCGCCGGCAGGCGCGGGCTCCGACTCGCGCCGCGCCACGAGCGTCGGCGTGTCGCCGTCCCGAGTTTCGACGGCCGCGGCGGCCGTCGCGCGCGCGGCCTCGATGGATGGCGCGTCGCGCGCAGTCGGCCGAAGGAGCAACACGCCGCCTCCGATCGCGAGCGCGAGGACGGCGGCGATCGGAAGCAGCTTGCTCGCCGCCGTGCTCGCCGCCGCCGCCGCCACGGTCGCCGCCGCGGCGGCGCCGGTTCCGGCGGAGAGCGCGAGGAGCTTCGACGCGAGCCCGACCGGCACCGCGACCGGCTCCTCGAGCGCGAGCCACTGCTCGACCTGCGCGAGCGCTCCCGCGTGGCCGAGCGATCCCAGCCGCAGCCTGAGCTTCTCGACTGCCCGCTTCACGCGCTCGAACGCCGTGGGCTCGACGACGCCGAGGCACTCGCCGACCTGCGCGAACGTGAGCCCCTCCTGGAAGCGCAGCACCGTCGCGAGCCGCAGCTCGTCGGGGAGCTCGGCGAGGACGCTCGTCACGGCGCCGGCGAGCTCGCGCTGCTCCGGACGGTCGGCGTCGATCCGCTCGGGTCGGCGCATGGCGGTCTCCTGTTCACGATGCCGCCGATTCCGCTCGCCGCGCAGCAGCGCGAGCGCGCCCTTGACCGCGAGCCAGCGCAGGACGCCCTCCGGACTCTGGGCGCGGGCGATCTCGCCAGGATCGCGCAGCGCGCGCAGGAAGACCTCCTGCGTCACGTCGCGCGCGTCCTCGTCGTCACGGACGATCCGCCACGCCGAGCGATAGACCGCCGCGTGGTGCTCCCTCACCCAGCTCTCGAAGCTCTCGCGCATGCCTCCGATTCTCCGCGCCGCCGCGTCGCGGCGACAGCCCGCCTCGTTCCGGCGACCGACGCCGTGGAGATGCCGTGCGCGCGCGGATCTTCGGCGATTTCTCCTCAGCTCAGTGCGGCGGCCCGACGAGCTGGGCGCGCAGCGCGACGAGCGTCGGCGTCTCGCCGACGCCGCCGAGGACGACGAACTCGCCGGCTTTGAAGGTCAGGCTCGTGTCGAAGGACTGCGTGCGGCCAGGACGGTCGTGGGCGCCGGGAGACTTGAGCTGGAACTCGCAGTGCGAGAGCGAGAACTCGCTCGTCTCGGGGTTGAAGGCGTCAGGGAAGAAGGCGAGCGTCCACGAGCCGCCGTCCTCGAGCTCCGCCTTCATCTCGCACTGCCGGTTCGACTCCATCGCGCAGCGCAGCGCGCCGACCGCCAGCGTCGTGAAGCCGCGCGCCGGAAGGAGCGTCTTCAGGTTCTGATCGAGCTCCTTCGGCAGAGTGTCGACCTCCTCGGACGGAGACGCCGGACGCAGCAGCGTGATCGTCACCATCATCTGCGGCCGCGGGCGGTCGATGCGATCGACGAGCTCCTTCAGGTCGCGCATCCGGAGGGCCGTCTCGCAGGCCACGATCACCCTGCCGTCGGCGACGACGTTGAGGTTCGTGGTGTCCCAGGCGCTTCCGCCCGCCTTGATGTAGCGGACCTGCCGCTCGAACGGCTTGACCGCGTCGACCAGCGTCTTGAACGAGACGTAGCGCGGCCGGAACTCGGCCGACTCGGTGGCGTCGGTGTCGTCGTCGCCGCGGGTGTGCTGGACGGCGAGCGCCGATCGTTGCCGCAGCTCCTCGCTCTCTTCCTCCGAGTCGTTGCGGCGCTTGATTTCCTGGGTCTCGAGGATCGTGAGCGTCGCGACGATCTTCGCCGCCTCGTCCGAAGTGTCGCGGACGAGCAGCAAGTCGCCGAGCACGACGAAGTGCGGCACGGTCGCGAAGCCGAGCTGGTTGCGCCCGGCGCCGGCGGCCGGATTGATCAGCAGGAGCTGCTCGCCGAAGAGCTCGCTCGCCGCCTTGTGGAGTTGGGCGGCCAGGAAGGCCTTCGGCGTGTAGGGGGTGACGGTGACGTCCTTCGCGTCGACCGCGGGCCGCACTTCGGCGGGCGCCGTGTCCTGCGCGGGAGCGGCGGCGGCGAGGAGACTCGCCGCGACGAGGGCAAGGAGCAGGCGTTTCATCGGTTCGACTCCATTCCTGGCGTGAAGAGGATCAGCCGGACCGGGCCGGAGCGCAGCTCCATCCGGTCGGCCGAGAGTGAGACCAGTTCGGGCTTGGCGATCGGTTCGGGCCTGGCGACCAGCTCGGGCACGGGCGCGGCGTCGTGCTCCGTTCGTCCGCCGCGGCCGAGCAGCGCCGTGCAGACCACGAGCGCCGCGGCCGCCGCAACCCAAGGAAGCGCGCGCACCACCCGCGGGCGCGCGATTCTGAGGCGGACCCGCCACGGCAGCGCACTCGTCGGAGGCGGAGCGGCCGCGGCCCACGCCGAGCGCATCCATGCGACCGCCGCGCGCGTCGGCTCGTCGCGCGCGTCGACGCTCGCCGTCGGATCGGGCGGCGCCATCGCGCGCCATGCCGCGCGCAGCTCGTCGAGAGGGTCGCGCTCGGTCGTCACGGCGAGAGCTCCGTCAGCCGCGGCGCCAGCAGCTCGCGCAGCCGCCGCCGCGCCGTCGCGAGCAGCACGCGCACCGTGCTCTCCGCGATGGCGAGCGCGGTGGCGACCTCGCCGGTCGAGCCGCCTTCGAGGTCGTGGAGCACGAAGACCTCGCGCTCGCGCGCCGAGAGGCCGCGCAGGCTCCGCGTCACGAGCTCCGCGAGCTCGCTCCGCGCCGCGACGTCGAGCGGCGCCGGCGAAGGGCTCGGCAGCGCGGAGGGGAGCGCGAGCTCGGCCGCGCGCTCGAAGGACCGGCGGCGCGCGGCGTCGCGGCGCAGCCGATCGCGGCAGTGGTTGAGGACGACCGTGTTGCGCCAGGTCGCCCACGCGCGCCGCGCGTCCCAGCGTCCGAGTTGATCGAGCAGGTGGAGCATCGCGTCCTGAGCGGCGTCGTCCGCCTCGGTCCGATCGGCGAGCAGCCCCATGCAGAGCCGCCACACCGTCGCGTGCTCGCTCCGGAAGAGCCGCGCGAGCGCGTCGGCGTCGCCGGCCAGCGCGGCCGGGACCAGGAGCTCGGGTCGCTCGCCGGAAATCCCTTCAGGGGCGGGTTGCATCGGTTGCGGCTCGTACGTGCCCAAGGATCGGGGCGCTTAGAGCCGTCGAGGCGAGCCGTCTTCCATTCGGCCGGCGTGCAGGCGGTTCAGTCGCGCCGGCGGAAGACGTGGACGAACGGCCCCGGGCGCTCGAAGCCGTCGAAGCCGGCGTAGGGCAGATAGAGCATGTCGCGCCGATCGAAGAGCGGCGCGACGTCGGACTTCGCCACTCCGTCCGCGAGCGGCCGGAACGTCTTCACCTCGACGAGTGATTCCGCGAGCCGCGTCGTGAGCTCGCTCGGCGCGTCGAACTGGGTGGCGAAGAAGTAGTCGGCCCAGACGACGTAGCGGAATCCGGCGTCCGCGAGCGCCGCGTCGGGGTCGCGGCCGTCGGCCAGCAGCGACTGCAGGTACGCGCCGTCCTCCCGCACGAATCGCTCGTCGGGGCGGTCGGTCGGAGGCGAGGCGTAGCGGCCGAGCCAGAGCACCCGCTCGTCGGGCCGCACCTCGCGTCGAAGGAACTCGACGGCGGCGAGCCGCGTGTCCTGCGCAACGAGCAGCCGATCGGTCGCCACGACGCGGCTCGCCGAGACCGACGCGACGAGCGCCGCGAGCAGCAGCGCCGTCGCCGCCTCCACGCGCTTCGGCGCGAGCGCCGCCGTCGCCGCGATCGCGCGCGCCGCGAGGAGCGCCGCGATCGGCGTGAGCGGCACCATGTAGCGCGCGAAGGTCCGCGAGCCGGAGCCCATGCCGACGTAGTACGCGAGCGCGAAGCCGAGCACGATCCAGTCGCCGCGCCGGCCACGCGCGCAGGTGACGGCGAGGCCGACGAGCGCCGCGATCGCGCAGGGCGCACCGAGCCCGTGCCAGAGCGTGAATCGCGCATGGGTGACCCACCCGCGCTCGCTCAAGAGCTCGCGCGCCGCCGTCTTGTTCTGGAACTCGAAGAGCACGTCGTCGAGGAAGCGCCGCGGCTCGAGCAGGGCGTGGGGATTGATCAGAAGGAAGAGGGCGAGCGCGCAGGCGCCGGCGATCAGCGCCGCGACGGTGCCGCGAGCGAGCCGCGAGCCGCCACGACGCTGCTGCGCGCCTTCGTCAGCGGGCGGCGCGAACGCCGCGACGAGCAGCGGCGCGAAGGCGAAGAGCGCCGGCTGCTTCGCCGCCACGGCGACGCCGATCGCCGCTCCCGCGAGCGCGAAACGCCGGAGGCTCCGCCACTTCTCGGTGCGAAGGAGCAGCCAGAGCACCGCCGTCGTGCAGAAGGTCATCAGCACGTCGGTCACGCCGAAGTGCGAGTCGCGGCAGTGGAGATGGGTGACGGCGAGGAGCAGCGCCGCGAGCAGCCCCTCGAAGGTCGAACGCAGCCGTCGCCCGATCAGGAAGACGACGAGCACGGTCGCCACGCCCGCGGTCGCCGAGATCAGCCGGCTGATCCAGTAGGCCTCGGGATAGACCTCGTCGGCACGGAGCTGCGGCGAGGCTCCCGACCCGAATTGATGAAGGATCCATCGGACGCCGGCGTTCGTCGTCGCCAGCAGCGCCGGATAGGCGAAGCTCGCCGGCCGCCAGTTCCCGCGCAGGATCTGCGTCGCGTCGCGCGCGACGCGATTCTCGTCGGGCCGCGCGTACGGGAGCGGCAACCCGAACCCGATTCCGCAGAAGCGCGCGGCCGACGCGACGCCGAGGACCGCGAGCAGCGCGACGACGGCGAGCGTGTCGCGCCGGGTCATGCCGCGGTCAGACGCGCCGAGCGCGCGCGGCCGCGACGAGATCGCGCAGGAGAGCGGAGGCGGTCCCGCTCCTGCTGCTCGCGCCGCCGACGAGCGTCATCTCGCCGAGATCCTCGCCGCGGAACGTGACCGCCTTGCTGGTCCCCTCGACGTCGTGGAGCGGATCGGTCGGCGCCACGAGTTCGGGAATGACGGAGAGCAGCGCGCTCGTGCCGACTCGACGAGCGCGGCCGACGAGACGGAGCCGCTCGGGGCCGGTGCGCGCCGCGGCGAGCAGCTCGGCCGGCAGGCCGACGATCCCGCGGCGCGCGACGCTCCTGAGCGACGCCTCGGGATCGATCAGGCCGCGCGCGAGGATCACGAGCTTGATCGCGGTGTCGAACCCCTCGACGTCGAGCGTCGGGTCGGGCTCCGCGATGCCGAGCCGCTGCGCTTCGGCGAGCGCGCTCTCGTAGGTCGAGCCCGGCTCGCGCAGCCGCGTCACGATCAGGTTCGAGGTGCCGTTCAGCACGCCGGAGATCTCGTCGATTCGCGCGGCGCCAAACCAGGAGCGCAGGACCGAAAGGCTCGGCAGCGCGCAGCCGGTGGTCGCGCTCGTCCCGAGGAAGAGGCCGCCGCGCGCCGCCTTCTCGAGAAGCTCGGGCAGCGCGAAGAGCGCCGGCCCCTTGTCGGCGAGCACGAGGTCGAGGCCGCTGTCGAGCGCGGCGCGCGCGAGCGAGAGCCCCGGCTCGCCGCCGTCGAGGTTGGTCGGCAGCGCGACGACCAGCCCCTCGACGCCGCGCGCGCGCAGCTCGTCGGGACGCGGCGCGGGGTGCGCCTGCGGCGAGTCGGCGAGCGAACCACGCTGCTCCTTGCGGCGGGCGAGCCCGTCGATCGGAACGCCTTCGGCAGCGAACACGGCGCCGGAGCGATCGACGACCGCCGTGAGGACGAGGTCGACGTCGAACCGCTCGCGCACGAGCTCGCGCCGCTCCGCGAAGTGACGCGCCAGCTCGCGGCCGACGTTTCCGAAGCCGACGATCGCGAAGTCGTAGCGGCGCAGATCGCTCACTCCGTCGCCTTCATGTGGAGGGCAAGGTTCGGCAGATCGTTCGAGCCGACCACGAACTCTTCCGAGTCGAGCTGCCCGGCGCCCGAAGCCCAGAGCATCGCCTTGTAGCGGCCGGGCGGGACCGACTTGAACTCGAAGCGGCGGTCGGCGGGGTCGACGCCGTGCCAGCGTTCTTCGTCGAACGCGCCATCGTTCTCCTGCGAGTCGCCGATCGCGACGAGAGTCATGGCCCACTGCTCGTCGGCCGAAGACGAAGCCGCGGCGACGGCGAGCTCGACGACGCCGGCGACGCGCGCGCAGCGGACGAGATCGATCTCGACCGGCTCGTCGGAGCTCCTCGGCAGCTCGAACGTCGTCGCCGCGTAGCCGTGGCTCGGGTGGTGCGCGACCGCGCGCCAGCGGCCCGGCCGCAGCGGGATCGTGACGCGGCCGCCGGGATCGGTGCTGCCGCGCGCGGAGAAGGACTCGAGGGTCGACTCCTGGTCGCTGCGGATCTGGACGATCTGCACCCGCGCGCCGGCCGCCGGAGTCCCGTCGCTCGTGCGGACGACGAAGCAGGTCGGGATCGTGCGGACGTCGACGTCGAGATCGCGCGCCTCGCCGGACGCGACCTTGAGCTCCTGCTGGTGCAGGATCGACTCGCCGCCCGCCTGCTCCTGCCGGACCTCGAGCGTGTAGGGGCCCGGTCTCACCTCGGCGAACTCGAAGCGGCCGGCCTCGTCGCTCTTCGTGTCGAGCCAGCGGCGGCCCATGAGGCGGACCTCGAGCCCCGCGGTCGGCGCGCCGTCGACGCGCACGCGGCCGCGCACGACGGCCGGCTCGACCGGCCCGATCGGGAGCGCGTCGATCTGAAGCGACGTCTCCTTCCCCTCTTCGATGACGCACTCGCCTTGCGCCAGCTCGTCGGGGTCGCCTCCCATCGCGGTCTTGAGGAGCGCCATCGGCTCGACGAAGAGGAAGCGCGGAAAGACGTTCCACTCCCACGATCCGGCGCGCAGGTGGCGGACGCGGAAGCTCCCGTCGGGCAGCGTCACGCCGAAGCGCGGGAAGTGGTCCTCCGGCACGTCGTTGTCGCCGCGGTGCGAGAGCACGAGCATCACCGGCTGCGTCGGCGGCTCGCCGCCGTGCGTCACGCGGCCGACGAGGTCGCCGCCGCGCAGGAGCGCGACGTCGACGGGCGCCGCCGGGCTCGTGGCGGCGTCGGCCGGGAGCTCGACGAGCGCTCGCGCGTAGCCGGGATGGGTCACCTGCAGCGCGAGCTTCTGGCCGTCGGGGAGCTGGTCGAGCGTCGCCTCGCCGAGCTCGTTCGTGCGCGCGGCCTTGTAGGTCAGCGCGAGGAAGTCCTGCAGTTCCGAGGAGAGCACGGTGACCCGAGCGAAGTCGACGGCCGCGTGCGTCGCCGCGTCGACGACGCGCACCTGGAGCGAGCGAGCCGGCGGGAGCGTCACGGTCACCGTCGCGCCGCCGGCCGTCAGCTCGACCGATTCGAAGTGCACGCCGAGGCCGGGAGCGCGCGCGAGCACGATCCACTTTCCGAGCGGCAGCTCGCTCACGACGTAGCGGCCCGATTCCTCCTCGCGCACCCTTCCCGTGAGCTCGTGGGGCGCAGCGAAGAACGGGAGCTCGTTGATCGGCGTCTCTTCGAGGAAGCGCAGTTCCGCGTGCGCGATCGGCGCGGCGGTGGCGTCCTGCACGATCACGGTGAGCGTCGCCGCCGGCGGGAGCTCGAGCCTCACGTCGTCCTTCGGGAACGGGCCGAGCAGCGTCCACGGATCGCCGGGATGGGGCGCGATCGCGCAGAGGAGGTCGCCCGCCTCCGGCAGGCCGTCGAGGGCGAAGCGGCCCTCGCCGTCGGTGACGCCGGCCGGCTGGCCGATCGCGCCGATCGCGTCGGCCGGCGCTCCCGGAATCGGGATGGCGGCGCCGACGAGGATCCGCGCGCCGGCGATCGGCGTCTCGCCCGCGAGCGCCTGTCCGGTCACGCTCCGGCCGCGCGACAGCTCGAACGTGCCGACGTCGTGCTCGCCGCTGCGGCCGCTCGGCATCCCCGCCCGCACGACGCCGAGGTGATCCTTTCCGTCGACGAGGAGCGTGACGATGCCGGCCGGGATGCCGGGCAGCCGGAAGCGGCCGTCGCCGCCGCTCGTCGTCGTCGGGAGCGGGAGGCGGTCGAAGGCGGCGCGCAGCCAGCCCGGCATCTCGGCCGTGACGCGGATGCCGTCGGCGACCACGAGCGCCGCCGAGTCGGAGCGGATGTCCTGGAGCCCGACCTGGATCACCTGCATCGGGATCGGCACCGGAAGCTGCGGGATCACGCGCACGCGCGCGCCTCGCAGCGGCGCGCCCGCTTCGTCGACCACCGTGCCGGTGAAGGTCACGTGCGGCGGCAGGACGACGTCGCCGAGGTCGACGGTCTCGCCGCGCTCGAGCGCGACGTCGACGACGCGTGCCGTCCCGCGCGGTCCGCCGAGGTCGATGCCGAGCAGCGCGAGCGACCCGACCTCGGCGCCTTTCAGGGTGAAGGTGCCGTCCTTCGCCGTCACGTCGCTCGCCACGTCGAACTTCACGAGCTCGGGCGGCGGCGCGGCGAAACCCCCCTCGATCGAGGCGAGCAGGGCGTCGATATGAATCTTGAGCAGCTCGACCTTCTTGTCGGGGACCGGCGCGCCGTCCTCCTCGACGACGCGGCCGTGCAGGCCGGCGAGCTCGCGGACGTAGCTCTCCGGCGGCGGGCGGCCGCCGAGGTCGGCCGGCGGCGGCACGATCGGCTCGACGCTGCGCTCCGCGGCGAGCTCGACGTCGTCGACGCGGTCGGCGACGAGGAGCGACGGCCCGGGCCCGTCGCCCTCATTGCCCGGCGCCGCGGCGACGCGCGGCGGCTCGAGCAGCGCGCGATGCGGACGCAGCAGCCGCCAGCCGACGACGGAGAGCAGCGCGACCGTCGCGGCCATCGCGGCGGCGGCGCCGATCGCGCGGCGATTCGACTCAGCCATCGCCGACCTCCGTCCTCGACAGTTCGTCCCGCAGGAGCCGCTTCGCGATCTTGCCCGAGCCGGTGCGCGGAAGCGCGTCCCGGAAGACGATGCGCTTGGGGACCTGGTGGCGCCCCAGGTGGGCGCGGCAGTGGGCGAGCAGCGACGACTCGTCCACGGCAGCGCCGGCGCGAGTGACGACGACGGCGACGACCGCTTCGCCCCAGCGCGCGTGGGGCACCCCGACGACGGCCGCCTCCCGTACCGACGGGTGGGCGTGGACCACCTGCTCGACCTCGGTCGAGAAGACGCTCTCGCCGCCCGACTTGATCACGTCCTTCCTGCGGTCGACGATCTGGAGGAAGCCCTCCTCGTCGACGACCGCGAGGTCGCCGGTCTGGAGCCAGCCGTCGCGGAACGCGGCGGCCGTCGCTGCGGGATTGCGCCAGTAGCCGGGCGTGACGGTATCGCCGCGGCAGACGATCTCGCCGACCTCCTCGCCATTGCGCCGCACGTCGGTCACGTCGTCGCGCACGACCCTCACCTCGACGCCGGCGAGAGGCCGGCCCGTCTTGCAGGCGAAGCGGAAACGGTCGTCGTCGCTGCGCTCGGCCAGGTGGCGAGGCAGGAGCGACATCGTGAGGTAGGGGCTCGTCTCAGTGAGCCCGTAGGTCTGGACGTACTCGCAGCCGAAGGTGGCGACGATCTCCCGCACGAGCGCCGGCGCGATCGGCGCGCCGCCCGAGAGGAGGAGACGCAGGTTCGGGTAGCTGCGCTGCGCGGCCGCTTCATGGTGGACGAGATCGGCGATCATCGTCGGCACGAGGTTCGTCATCGTGACGCCGCCGGCGAGGACGTCGAGGACCCGCTCGGGCACGAACTCCGGGACCATCACGTGCCGCCCGCCGACCCAGGTCACGGCGAAGGTCGCCCACGCGTCGGCGAGGTGGAACATCGGGGCGACGTGGGCCCAGACGTCGCGGTCATCGAGCTTCAGCGCCGCGATCGCGAGCAGCGCGTGCGACGTGACGTTGCGATGGGTGAGGACGACGCCCTTCGGCTCGCCGGTCGTCCCGCTCGTGTAGTAGATCTGGGCGGGATCGTCGGGGTGCCCGGCGTGTGCCGCGGTTGCAGCGCTTTGCTCGAGCGATGCCTCGGACGCCGCGTCGGCGACCTCGAGCCGCGGCGCGGCGCGGCTGCCCGACTGCCGCTCGAGCTCGGCGAGCGTCGCGCGCGCGAGCTCGACGAACGGCGGCGCGACGACGACGAGTTTCGCCTCGGCGTGAGCGAGCAGCCGCGCGAGCCCCTCGGGATGCGCGCGGAAGTTGAGCGGCACGAGGACGAGCCCGGCGTGCGCCGCCGCGAAGTAGCTCTCGAGCGCGAGGAGACTGTTCGGCGCGAGGAGCGCAACCCGTTCTCCCGGAGTGAGTCCGCCGGCTCGCCACCTTCCGGCCCGCCGCGCGACGCGATCGGCGACCTCGGCGTAGGAGACGCTCCAACCCGCGTCGTCGACCGCCGACGCGCTCCCGAACTGCTCGGCGGCTCGAGCGAGGAGAGCGGGGATCACGGCGAGCTCCAGCAGGGGCGGTCGCGTCGGAACGAGCTTCCGAGGAGAGCTACATTGATAAAGGCCGCGCCCGCCGCGAGAATCCCCGGCTTCGTACTCCGACCAGCGCAGGAGCCGTTCGAGGGGTTTCCTCTCTCCATGGTCCTGGCGGCTGCCTTTCGAGCGCCGCCACCCGGGACCGTGTCCGGTGGGAGTCGACGGCTCGGCGCGCACCTTCCTCCTTGGTTTCTCCCACGCTGCACTTCTTCGCGGCGGGGAGCGAAAGGTCTGCGATGAACGAAGGCATGGAGCAACCTCCCCGTCGAGACTTCGAGAGCGGTCCCCCGCGCCACGGTGGTCACGGCGGCCATGGCGGCGGCCGTGGCGGTCGCGGTGGTCGCGGCCGCGGCGGCCGCGGCGATCGCGGCGATCGCGGCGGGCCGCGTGGTGATCGCGGCGACCGTGGTCCTCGCCACGATCGCGGCGGACCCGATTCGGGCGGCGAGCCCCGCGGCGACGGGGGTCCCGGCGATCGCGGCGGTCCCGGCGATCGCGGCGATCGCGGCCCGCGCGGCGATCGCGGCTTCGGCGGACGCCGCCGCGGTCCCGAGGGCTTCCGTCGGCCCAACATGGCGTGGGAGACGCCGATCGACCGCGTCGTCCTGCGCGAGATCGACCTCGCCGCCTTCTCGCCCGTCCGTCAGCACGAGGCGGCGAACATGGTGCTCGCGCTCCTGCGCCTGAACCCGACGCGATCCGAGAGCTTCTTCTCGCTCGGCTACGCGAACGGCAGCCACGGGATCGCGGTCGAGGCCTACAAGCCCGAGGAGCTGCACGGCTCCGAGGCGGCGTGGTTCAAGCTCGGCTTGGTGCTCGGCCAGCTCCGCCATCCGAAGGAGGGCGGCGAGAAGCCCGACATCAAGACGCTCCTCTCCGAGCCGATCATCGCCAAGGAGATCCTCCCGATCCTGCTGCGCCAGAGCCTCGGCAGCGGCAATCTCGAGGAGGCGGTCAACACGCTCGAGTCGGTGCTCGCCAACGGACAGCCCGACGGCGAGACGGCCGAGCTACTGCGCGGCACGCTCGCCGAGGTGCTGCGTCGCGCCGAGCGGCCGGGCGAGCAGTTCGAGCCCGACGCCGTCCGCAATCTCCTCCAGCGCTGCATGGGGCTGCCAGGATTCGACGGCCTGCCCCCCGAGATCCGCGCCCCGTTCCATCGGGCGCTCGGCAAGCTCGAGCAGCACGTCGAGCGGTTCGATGACGCGGCCGGCCACTTCCGCCGCGCGCTCGAGGTCGCGGGCGAGGGACACACGCTCGCCTCGGTGCTCCACTTCGACCTCGCCGCCTGCGCGCTCGGGCTGCGCGGCGTGCCCGACCTCGAACCGCAGGCCGACCGCAAGGGATCCGAGGCGGCGCTTGCCCACCTCGACCAGGCGACGGCCGACGCGAAGAGCGCGTCGTTCAACGCCTTCTTCACCCGCGGCGTGCTGCGCTTCGAGCGCGGCATGAACGTCGAGGCGGCGCAGGACTTCAAGGACGCGCTCGACCGCATCGAGCAGTACCGCAATCCGCTGCCGGTCACGCTCGCCCGCATCCGCTTCTTCCTGGCGCTCTCGCTGCTGCGCGAGGGCAAGCCGGAGATGCAGGACGAGGCGGGCCGTCAGCTCGAGGTGGCGCTCGAGCGGCTGCGGCCCGGTCCCGAGCAGATCCAGGAGCTCCTCCCGTTGCTCGAGGAGAAGGCGCCGCGCGCCGCGGCGCGCCTCCTCGCGCGCGTCGACGTCGCGCACATGAACGACCCGAAGCAGCTGCTCGAAATGGGCAAGCATTTCCAGCGGCTCGGCGACACCGACAACGCGCTGAAGATCGCCGAGCAGTGCCTCGAGCACTCCGAGGATCTCTCGGTGCGCAAAGAGGCGTTGCTCATCGAGCTGCAGGCGTTCAACATGGCGGGCGAGCGCGAGAACGCGGCCGACGCCCTCTACGACCTGCGCGACGTCTGCTACCAGAGCGGCGACCTCGCCTTCTGGGAGAAGGTGATCTTCGACGACGACCGCGTCGGCCAGCCGCTCGACCGCGCGCGCGTCCTCTCCGAGCGCGCCGAGCTGCTCGGACGGCTGCGCGGGCGCGACCAGGATCGGTTCGGCCTGATCCGCCAGCTCGCCGACCTCTATCTCTCGCGCGCCGAGCCGCAGTGGAAGCTCACCGGGCTCAGGCTGCTGAAGGACGCCTACCGCGAGCACCCCGACGTCTTCGAGGCCGACCTGAAGAAGGCCGAGGCCGAGACGCCGAAGGACGACCGGCCCAACGACCGGACCACGGCCGACCAGGCGCGCGAGGCGCTCGGACGCCGTCCGACGATCATGATCATCGGCGGCGACGACCATCAGGCGCGCGGCGAGGACGAGCTCGCCCGGCTCGGCGCGGAGTGGGGGTTCGACGGCGAGTGGTGGCCGTCCGACTACGTCAATCCCGACCGCGTCCTCGACAAGCTCCAGGAGCACCTGAACTCGCGCCAGCCCGACGGGCTGCTGCTGCTCCACTGGAACCGCGAAGAGCTCGTGCGCGAGCTGCGCAAGCTCGCCAAGACCTACCGCGTGGCGACGCGCTTCTGCATCTACGTCGGAGCGCAGTCGTTGCGCGCCGGGGTCGCCGACCTGATGGAAGCGGCGGCGCTGCAGTTCAACGACAAGGCGGGCGAGAAGGGCGACGCCGCGGCGGCGGGCTCGAGCTCGTTCTAGTCATGAAGGCCGTCGTGAAGACGGCCCCGAAGGAAGGGGCGGTCGAAGTGACGGACCGGCCGGTGCCCGTCGCGGGCACCGGCGAGGTCGTCATCCAGGTGAAGGCGACCGGGATCTGCGGGACCGACCGCCACATCGTCCGCTGGGACCCGTCGATCCAGTTCATGACGCCGCCCGTGGTCTTCGGCCACGAGTTCTGCGGCCACGTCCACGCGCTCGGCAAGGACGTCGCCTCGTTCAAGGAAGGAGACTACGTCTCGGCCGAGATGCACGTCGTCTGCGGCACCTGCTTCCAGTGCCGCACCGGCCGCGGCCACATCTGCGCGAAGACGACGATCTACGGGCTCCATCACGACGGCTGCTTCGCCGACTACGTGAAGGTGCCGGCGAGCAACGTCCTCAAGCTCTCGCCGAAGATTCCGCCGCGCGTCGGCGGCTTCCTCGACGCGCTCGGCAACGCGACGCACACGGCGCTCGCGGCCGACGTGGTCGGCCGGCGGATCGCCGTGATGGGCTGCGGGCCGATCGGCGCGATGGCGGCCGCCGTCGCCGAGTTCGCGGGCGCGAGCGAGCTCTTCCTCTTCGACGTGTCGGACCGGGCGCTCGCGCGAACGCGCCGCTGGGCGACGATGACGGGCCGCCGCATTCCCGTGACCGTCTTCGACACGCGAGGCGAGGGGCGCGCGGCCGCGCTGCGGACCATCGCGGAGCGGACGGGCGACGGCGTCGACGCGGTGCTCGAGATGTCGGGCGCCGAGCCGGCGATCAACGACGCGCTCGAGATCGTGCGGCCGGGAGGGCAGCTCCGCCTGCTCGGTCTCACGAGCAGGAAGGACGTCACGATCCGGGACTACAGCAAGAACGTCGTCTTCAAGGGCGTCGACGTCCAGGGGATCATCGGACGGCGGATGTTCGGGACGTGGTACGCGATGCTCGGGATGCTGGAAGCCGGCCTCGACGTCGAGCCGATCGTGACCGCCGAGTACGACCTCGAGCAGTTCGAACCGGCGATGGCCGCCTTCGACCGCGGCGAGACGTGGAAGGTCGTGCTCTATCCCGGCGGCAAGCCGAAGCAGGGGCCGACGCGGGCGGCGTGAGCGAGCGCGCCGTCCGTCGGCGCGCGACGAGCAGGAGACTCCGATGTACGCGACCTCGCAGAAGCACTACGCGAAGGAGCTGCAGGAGATCCGCGACGCCGGCCTGCTCAAAGAAGAGCGCGTCATCCTCTCGCCGCAGTCGGCAAAGATCCGCGTGACGCAGGGCGAAGTGCTGAACTTCTGCGCGAACAACTACCTCGGCCTCTCCTCGCACCCGGAGCTCATCGACGCGGCGATCGCGGCGCTCAAGAAGTACGGGCTCGGCATGTCGTCGGTCCGCTTCATCTGCGGCACGCAGGAGATCCACAAGCAACTCGAGGCAAGGATCGCGGCTTTCCTCGGCTTCGACGACGCGATCCTCTACTCGAGCTGCTTCGACGCCAACGGCGGCGTCTTCGAGACATTGCTCAAGGAGGACTGCGCCGTCATCTCCGACGAGCTGAACCATGCGTCGATCATCGACGGCATCCGGCTCTGCAAGGCGGAGCGGCTGCGGTACAGCCATATGGACGTCGCCGACCTCGCGGAGAAGCTCGCCGCTTCGGCGAAGGCGCGCATCCGCCTCGTCGTCACCGACGGCGTCTTCTCGATGGACGGCGACGTCGCGCCGCTGAAGGCGATCGCCGATCTCTGCGAGAAGCACGACGCGCTGCTCATGGTCGACGACAGCCACGCGACCGGGTTCGTCGGCAAGACCGGCCGCGGCACGCCCGAGCACTGCGGGGTGATGGGGCGGGTCGACCTGCTCTCGAGCACGCTCGGCAAGGCGCTCGGCGGCTCGGCCGGCGGCTTCGTCGCGGCGATGAGCGAGATCGTCGCGCTCCTGCGCCAGCGCTCGCGCCCCTACCTCTTCTCCAACACCGTCGCGCCGCCGATCGTCGCCGCGACGATCAAGGTGTTCGACCTGATCTCCGCGTCGACGGCGCTGCGCGACAAGCTCGAGCAGAACACCGAATGGTTCCGAGGTGCGATGACGAAGGCCGGCTTCCAGATTCGCCCCGGCATCCACCCGATCGTCCCGATCATGCTCGGCGACGCGAAGCTCGCGCAGACGATGGCGCGTGACCTCCTCGCCGAAGGCATCTACGTCGTCGGCTTCAGCTACCCCGTCGTCCCGCTCGGCCAGGCCCGCATCCGCGTCCAGATCTCCGCCGGCCACGAACGCGCCCACCTCGAGCAGGCGGTCGCGGCGTTCACGAAGGTGGGGAGGAGGCTCGGGGTCTTGCGCTGACCGCCGGCCGCTGCCGACTCAAGCCGGGCCGGCGGCGCGGCCGAACGAGCGGGAGCCGGCAACGTCGCGGCCGGCAGGGGTTGGCGATGAGCGCATCTGCGTCGAGGGGAACGATTCGAAGCCTCTGCGCCGCGGGGATTGCGACGCTCTCGCTGCTTGCCCTGGGCCGCGTCGCCACGAGCAAGCCCGGCACTACCGACCCCTGCTCTCCCACAGCTCGAAGGTCGCCGACGTGAAGGGCTGGCTCGTCACGATCGATCTCGCGGCGGAGAAGCCGCTCGCGGAGCGGTCGCACGTCTTTGGGCCGCTCTACGACGTCCCCGATCCGCGCTCGTTCGTGAGCTTCGACGCAGGTGCGAACTTCACCGAGGGCGACGCGTCGGCGGCCGCCGCGACGCCGACGTGCTGCAGCCGGGACCGAAGAGCGGCACGTGGAAGCGGCTGGGCGACGTGAAGCACGTGGACGACCGTGTCGAACCGATGAGCGAGGACCGGCTGCTCACGCCTTCGGGCGGCCGGTGCCTGCTGCGGCAGGGCCGCATCGTCCAGCTCTTCGACCTCCACACCGGCGAGCGCAAGGACGATCCGTGGCTCACCGGCTGCTTCGCGCAGGCGCGCTCGATCCCGCGCTTCGAGAACGTCTCCTACTCCCTGACCGAGGAGCTCGACCACCTCGTCGTCAGCCCTCAGCCGGAGTGGAACGACGGCACGCGCGATGGAGTCGAGACGTTCGAGCTCGACGGCAGGACGTGGCGGCGCGCCGAAGTCGGGATCGCGTACCGCCGGCCCGATCCGACCCCGCACGTTTTCAGGCGCACGTCGGCGGCCGAGGGCGGCGACACCTGGAACAGTCCGCGCGACGCGTTCACCTTCGACGGCGAGCTGCGCCTCTTCTCGTTCGACGGCCGCGTGCTCCGGCTCTGGCGCGCAAGGAACGTCGACGGGCCCGTCGCCCGAGGCGAGCTTCGACGACGTCGTCGGCGTCGCGACCTGGGACTGCGCCGCCAACACGATCACCGACCGCGAGGCGCGCATCGTTGAACTCTTCGAGCTGCGCGGCGGCGAGCGCCTCCCGAGAGCCCCCCTGCCGATCGAGTGATGGCGACGGATCGCCGTCGCGCCAAGATGGGGCGATGCCCCGTCTCGTCGACCTGAGCCACGCGATCGAGCACGGGCTCGAGACCTACCGCGGGCTTCCGCCGCCGATCATCAGCGAGTTCATGAGCCGCGAGCGGTCGCGCGGGCACTACGCGGCCGGGACCGAGTTCCACATCGGAAAGATCGAGATGGTGGCGAACACGGGCACCTATCTCGACAGCCCGTTCCATCGCCATGAGAAGGGCGCCGACCTCGCGGGGCTGGAGCTCGAGCGGATCGCCGATCTCGAAGGCGTCGTGGTCCGGCATCCGTTCACCGGTCGTGAAGCGGGGCGCGGCGCCGACGAGCCCGGCCGGGCGATCGACGCGGCCGAGTTCGAGCGTGCCGGCGAGCTGCGCGGCCGGGCGGTGCTCGTCCACACCGGCTGGGACGTCCATTGGCGGACCGATCGATACTTCGCGGGCCACCCGTTCCTCACCGAGGCGGCGGCGCGGCGGCTCGTCGAGCGCGGCGCCGCGCTCGTCGGCATCGACTCGCTCAACATCGACGACACCGCCGACGGCCGCCGGCCCGTCCACACGCTCCTGCTCGCGGCCGGCATCCCGATCGTCGAGCACCTCACGAATCTCGTGGCGCTCCCCGACCCCGGCTCGAGCGGCGGCCGCTTCCGGTTCTTCGCCGTCCCGCCGAAGGTGAAGGCATTCGGAACGTTTCCCGTGCGCGCGTTCGCGCGGGTCGGGTGAGGCGGGCCACCGCGCCATGGACGGCACGATCGCCATCACGGACCACGGCTGGTACGAGCGCCTCGCCGCCCAGCCCGGGCTCGACGAGGTCAACTTCTGGAAACCGACGGCGACGCGGGCGTTTCGTGCGCCGGAGTGCTCGCCGTTCCTGTTCAAGCTGAGGGCGGAACACGGCCACGCGATCTGCGGCTTCGGGTTCTTCGCGCGCTACGCCCGACTGCCCGACTGGCTGGCGTGGGAGACGTTCGGGCTGACGAACGGGTGTGCGAGCCTGGACGAGATGCGCGCTCGCATCGGCGGGATCCGGCACCGGATCCGATTCGCAGGGCGCCGCGGCGTCGACGAGATCGGCTCCATCCTGATCCTGCAGCCGACCTTCTTCCCGAGGCCGTTGTGGGTTGCGGGCCCGCGGGACTGGAAGGACCGGACGCAGACCCCGATGCGGTACGACCTCTCGGCGGGCGAGGGGGCGCGCGTCTGGCAGGAGTGCCTCGCGGCGGCGGGGCGGCTAGGCGCGGCGCGCGACCCGGTGCGCGCCGGCATCCTCGGCGGCCCGCGCTTCGGGACACCGACGCTCGTCCGGCCGCGCCTCGGGCAGGGGACGTTCCGCATCGCGGTGATGGACGCCTACGACCGCGCGTGCGCGGTCACAGGAGAGCACTCGCTGCCGGCGCTCGAGGCGGCGCACATCCGACCGTTCAGCGCGAGCGGGCCGCACGAGGTCGGCAACGGCGTCCTCCTCCGCGCCGACCTGCACCGCCTCTTCGACAAGGGCTACGTCTCGATCGACGCGAACTCCCGCCTCCTCGTCAGCGATCGCCTGAAGGACGACTTTTCGAACGGCCGCAGCTACTACCCGCTCCGGAACCGGCTGCTCGAGCTGCCGACGCCCGCCTCGCTGCGCCCCGCGCGCGAATTCATCGACTGGCACCGCGAGCAGGTTTTCCTCGGCTGACGGGAAGAGTGGCTCACCCCACCCGCAGCAGCACGAACTTGAGGTAGCGGCCTTCGGGGAAGCCGAGGCGCACCGGGTGATCGGGCGCGGCGCCGCAGACGGTCGTGAGGGTGACGGCGCGGGCGGCGCGGCGCGAGGCCTCGGCGAGGATGGCGAGGAAGTCGGCCTCGCGGAGGTGGGAGGAGCAGCTCGAGGTGGCGAGCCAGCCGCCGGGCGGGAGCACGCGCAGCGCGAGCTCGTTCAGCCTGGCGTAGGCCTTGGTCGCGCGCGGGACCAGCTTCCTGCTCGACGCGAACGAGGGCGGGTCGAGGACGATCAGGTCGAACGGCGCGGAAAGCGACGAGGAGGACGACGAGGGCGCGAAGCCCTTGAGCGCCGTGGACTCGCGGCCAGAGCCATTCGCCGCGAGCTCGGCGAGCAGGTCGAACGCGTCGCGCGCGACGAACTCGTGCTCGTCCGGATCAAGCCCGTTGAGCGAGAAGTTGCGTCGCGCCGTCTCGACGGCGGGGGCGGCGAGGTCGACCGTCGTGACCCGCGTCGCGCCGCAAAGCGCCGCCGCCACCGAGAAGCCGCCGGTGTAGCCGAAGAGGTTGAGCACGCGCCGCCCGCGCGCGATCGCGCCGACTCGGTCGCGGTTCTCGCGCTGATCGAGGAAAAAGCCGGTCTTCTGTCCGCGCAGCACATCGACGAGAAAGCGCCGGCCGTGCTCGACGATCTCGATCTCGTCGTCCACGTTGCCGTGCAAGTCACCGTGGACCAGGCGCGCCTCGCCCTCCGCGACCCGAGGGTTGCGGACGACGATCGCGCGCGGCGCGATCACGCGACGCACGGCGGCGACGAACCGCTCCTCCCACGCGACGCCGAGCTCGCCGTCGGTGCGCAGCGAAGCGACGTCGGCGTAGACGTCGCACTGCAGCCCGGGCAGGAAGTCGCCTTCGCCGTGGCAGGCGCGAAAGCCGGTGACGTCGGCCCGCAGCAGCTCGCGGCGGAGCGCGAGCGCCGACTCGAGCCGCCGGACGACCAGCTCCGCGTCGACGCGCTCGTCCGGATCGAGCGTCCAGACGCGGAACGCGAGCGGCGAGCCGGGCTCGATCGTCCCGCGCGCCAGGAACTCGCCGTGCCGGTCGAGCAGGTCGACCACGTCGCCCGCCGCGAGCCCCGCCGCCTTTTCGAGCGCGTCGGCAAAGATCCACGGATGGCCGCCGCGCACGGTCGTTTCGAGCGGTTGGGTCAGGCGGATCGTGCGCACGCGGCGTCGAGCTTAGCCGGCGCACGCATGGACGACGGACGCGTCGCGCGCCGAACCAATAGAATCGCCCGCTGATCCGTCGATCCGTTCGAGAACGCGATCGCACCATGAACGTCCTCGAGACTCTCGACTTCCTCCGCAATCGTGCTCGCCGCCTCCAGGCCGAGTGGAAAGGGGACGCGTCGATGCCTGCTCCTTCGTCCCAGTCCGAGGCGCTCGTCGCGGCGGCCGACGTCCTCGAACGACTTCGCGTCGGCTACATGCTGATCGGGGGCGTGGCCGTCGCCTTGCACTCCGGTCTCGCGCGCGACACCATCGACGTCGATTTCGCGGTCCGCTCGGACGCAGACCGAAGCGAGATCACGCGTGCCTTGGTCGCGGCGGGCTTCCGGCACAAGCGCGCCCATGCCCACACCGTCAATCTGATCCACCCGAGCGGCGAACCGGTGCAGCTCGCGTTCGACGCGAGCTTCGACCTGCCGATCTCGCGTGCGACGACCTTCACGTCGCATGGCCGCACGGTCCGGATCGCGACGAAGGAGGATCTGATCGAGCTCAAGCGCCGCGCAGCTTCCGATCCGCGGCGCCGCCGCAGCAAGGCGCTGCAGGACCAGGCCGACGTCGAGCTCCTTCGCGGCGACGTCCCCGGTCCTGACGAAGGCTGGTGATCGCGGCGCGGCGACGTCGAGGGCCCACCGCCCGGCGACCGCCGCTTCGCCGCTACGATGCCCGGCTTCATGCTCGAGCACTGGCCCCAGCTCTACGTCGCGGCGGTGGTCGTTGCGTCGCTGGCGCTGCTCGTCTCGGGCAAGGTGACGATCGACGTCCTCGGCATCGGGATGATGTTCGCCGTCGTCGCCGCGGGGATCGTCAGTCTCGGCGACGCGCTCGCCGGCTTCTCCGACAACACGATCGTGACCCTCGCCGGGCTCTACGTGATGGCGGAAGGGCTTACGCGCACCGGAGCTCTCGAGTTCGTCGCTCGCGCGACCCTGCGCTTCAGCGGCGGCTCGGAGCGCAAGGCCCTCCTGCTCCTGTGCTCGACGGCGGCCGCGATCTCGGGCTTCGTGAGCGACACCGCCGTCGTGCTCGTCTTCCTGCCGATCGTGCTCGGGCTCGCGCGTGACCTGAAGGTCCCGGCGAGCCGATTCCTGCTGCCGGTCGCCTACTCGGCGCTGCTCGGCGGGATGCTCACGCTCGTCGGCACGTCGATCAACCTCTTCGTGGCGGGCGCCGCCGAGAAGTCGATGGCGGCCCACGGCGGCCACTCCCCGATCGGGATGTTCACGATGACGCCGATCGCGGTCGTCGTGAACGTCGTGGGGATCGCCTACCTCGCGCTCTTCTCGCGCCGGCTGCTGCCCGATCGGACGTCGGTCACCGGCGCGCTCGCCGGCGTCGCGCCCCGCGAGTACGTGACCGAGCTCGTGATCGGTCCGACCTCGCCGCTCCTCGGCCGCGCCTACGCCGACGCGTTTCCGGGCGACCAGCGCCCACGCCTGCTCTTCTTCGTCCGCGACGAGCGGTCTCACTTCCCGCCGTTCATCGGCGGGATGCTAAAGGCCGGCGACGTGATCGTGCTGCAGGGCGACGTCCAGCAGCTGAGCGACCTCCAGGCGAAGCTCGCGCTCAAGATGGTGAGCCACCAGCGGTTCGATCCGGGCTCGATGATCTTCACCGAGCTCGCCGTCTCGCCGCGAGCGCAGGTGCGCGGCCGGAAGATCGCCGACCTCAACATGCAGCGCGACTACGCCTGTTCCGTCGTCGCCGTGCTCCGCGAGGGACACCACATCCGCGAGCGCGCCTCCGAGCTCGAGCTGCGCGCCGGCGACCTCCTGCTCGTCTGCGGGAAGGAGGATTCCCTCGCACGCCTGCAGGCGTCGAGCGACTTCTACGTGCTGACCGGCGGCTCGAAGGCGCTGGTCCTGCGCCAGCACGCGCGCCGCGCGCTCGTGGTGCTCGGCCTCGTGATCGCCGCCTTCGTGCTGACCTCCTCCTGCGAGCGGCTGCTGCCCGACGTGAAGAAGTGGCTGCCGATGCCGCTCGTCTCCCTCGGAGGCGCCATCTCGATGGTCGCGGCCGGCTGCCTCACGGCGCGCCGCGCCTATCGCACGATCGACTGGCCGATCCTCATCTTCGTGGTGGGGGCGTTCGCGCTCGGGAAGGCGACGGAGAACACGAAGCTGGCGCAGCTGTGCGCGGAGACGATGACGCGCGGGCTTGCGCGATGGGGGCCGCTCGCGCTCGTGAGCGGCTTCGTGCTGCTGACGACGGTGCTGCACCAGTTCATCGCGCCCTACGCGCTGGTCGTGCTGCTGACGCCGATCGCGCTCGAGACGGCGCGGCTCGTGCCCGGCGGCGCCGTGGTCACGCCTTTCGTGCTCGCGGTCGCCTTCGGCGGGAGCAATGCCTTCACCTGCCCGATGGGCCACCAGGTCAACCTGATGGTCATGGGCCCCGGCGGCTACCGGTACGGCGACTACCTGCGGCTCGGGATCCCGCTCGCCCTGATCACCTGGATCGTCGTGACGCTCGGGCTGTGGCTGCAGTTCCACCTGTAGGCCGGCGGGCGGGTCCCCGCGAGGCCAGGCGCGCGAAGAAGTAGAGGTCGGTCCCTCGCACCGCGCCCTTCATGCGCGGCCGCACGTCGACGCCGTCGAAGACCTCGACCGCCGTGAAGCCGGCGGCGCGCAGCGCGCGACGGAGTTCGGCCACGGTCCACGCCACGTGCCAGATCGTCTCGCGCTTGCGACGGCGCGCGCGGCGCCGGCCGCGGCGATCGGGCAGGGACCAGTCGAAGTCGAGGCGGGCGCGGAGCCCGTCGGCGTCGGCGGAGCCGCGCATCAGGAGCTCGAAGCCGCGCCCCTTGAACGGCATCAGGGCGGGCATCTGCGTCTGGAAGCTCCGCGGCGTGTTGATGTCGAAGAGGAAGAGCCCGCCTGGCTCGAGCGCCCGCGCGGCGCAGCGCAGCACGCGCGCGAGGTCGCGACGCTCGGCGAGATTGTTGAGCGCCGCGAACTCGCAGAGCACGAGGTCGACCCGACGCTCGACCCGGAAGTCGCGCATGTCGCCGCGACGGACGCGCAGCTTCGCTCGCGCCGCCGCCGCACGTCGCCTCGCCGCGCGCACGAACGTCGGCGAGAGGTCGATCGCCTCGACGTCGAGCCCCTTCCTCGCCAGGTCGACGGCGGTCGCGCCGTTCCCGCAGGCGAGCTCGAGAACGCGGCCGATCCGCGGCCACTCGCGCCGGAGCACCTTCTCCCGCGCGTGGCGGTTCATCTCCGGGATGCCCGGCACGATCTGGTCGTAGAAGCGGGCGAGAAGCGAGTAGGGACGGTTCCGTCGAGCCATCCGCGGATTATTGTCGCGCCCCGTCGATGGATCGCGCGCGAATCACCACGCGACGAGCCTTCCTCCGCGCCGCGGCACGACTCGGCCTGCTGCTGCCCGCTTCCTGGCTCGCCGCCTGCCGCGCGACGTCTCGGACGCGCGACGCCGCCACCGACGGGCCCTTCTTCCTCACCCGCGGCGTCGTCCTCGTGCCCGACGACCTCACGCTCGCCGACTGGCCGGAGCGCGCGCACGCGGCGGGGCTCACGACGATCGCGCTCCATCACGGGCTGCAGCCGTCGATCGTCGCCGGGTTCATCCGATCGGAAGCCGGCGAGCGCTTTCTCGCCGACTGCCGCCGCCTCGGGCTCGCGGTCGAGTACGAGCTGCACGCGATGGGGGAGCTGCTGCCTCGCGAGCTCTTCGCGCGCGACCCGTCGCTCTTCCGCGTCGACGAGAAGGGCGAGCGGCGCGGCGACGTCAACCTCTGCGTGCACTCGCGCCGCGCGCTCGACTTCGTGGCCGAGAACGCGCTCCGGCTCGACGCGACGCTCCCGCCGACGACCCACCGCCGCTTCTTCTGGGGCGACGACGGCGCACCCTGGTGCCGCTGCGCGGAGTGCGCGGCACTCTCGGAGAGCGACCAGGCGCTGATCGTCGAGAACCACGTCGTCGCGGCGCTGCGGCGCGTCGATCCGTACGCGGAGCTCGCCCACCTCGCCTACGCCAACACGCTCGCGCCGCCGACGCAGGTGAGGCCGGTACCGGGCGTCTTCCTCGAGTTCGCGCCGCTCGAGATGCGGTTCCGCCGCCAGCTCACGAGCCTGGGCGATCCTGCGAACGCCGCGGTCCTCGCAGCGCTCGACGCCAACCTCGCCGTCTTCCCGCGCGCCACGGCGCAGGCGCTCGAGTACTGGCTCGACGACTCGATGTACTCGAACTGGCGCAGGCCGGCCTCCGAGCTGCGCTGGAGCGACGAGGCCTTCGCCGCCGACGTCCTGCTCTACGCCGCGCGCGGCGTGCGCCACGTCACGAGCTTCGCGGTCTACCTCGACGCCGACTACGTCGCACGATTCGGCTTCCCCGACGCGGTCGCGCGCTTTGGAGCGCGGCTCCGCGGCGTCACTTCCCGACGTTGACGAGCTCGATCTCGTAGATGAGCGTCGCGTTCGGCGGGATCTTCGGAGGAGAGCCTTTCTGTGCGTAGGCGAGGTTTCCCGGGATCTCGAAGCGGAAGGTCGACCCCTCCTTCATGAGCTGCAGTCCCTCGGTCCAGCCCTGGATCAGGCCGCGAGGCTGGAGCTGCCTCCGCATCGTGCCGTCGCGCAGCAGCGAGGAGTCGACCAACGTCCCGTCGGTGAGCCAGCCGGCGTAGGCCACGGTGAAGACGTCGCCCATCTTGAGCTGCGCGCCCGTCCCCTCCTTCAGCACCTCGTACTTGAGGCCGGAGGGCGTCGACTTCTGCTGCGCCGGATCGGGCTTCACGAAGGCAGGGAGCTTCACCTCCCTGGCGCTCTTGAGCTCGAGCTCCCACACCGTCACCGACCCCGCCGGCAGAAAGGCAGCGCCGAAGACTCGGAACCCCTCGCAGAGCTCGGCTGGCGCTTCGAAGCGATAGCGCGAGCCGACGGTCATGAGTCGGGCCGCGTCCTGCAAGAGGCGCAGAGGCAGGTCTTGGACGCGTCCGTTGAACGTGAAGTTGTCGCGCTTCTCGCTGCAGTCGATGAGCCGGCCCTTGGTGTTCCAGACGGCGAACTTGAGCTCGAGCACGTCGTCGGGCTTCGGCTTCGCTCCGTTCACGTCGACCAACGGCTCGTAGACGAGCCCCGACTCGGTCCTGGTCTGCTTCGCCGGATCCCCCGGATGGAAGCGCGGCAGGTCGATCCCCTTCTCGAACGAGAGCAGCTCGATCTCGAAGATCAGCGTCGCGTGCGGCGCAATGCGCGGCAGGTTGCCGCGCTCGCCATAGGCGAGCTGCGGCGGGATCGTGAGCCTCCAGTGGGCGCCCGGCGTCATGAGCATGAGCGCCTCGATCCACCCGTCGATCCCGTCGCCGACGAGGAAGTCGCCCGGCTTCCCGTTCACGCGCGTCGAGTCGAAGACCGAGCCGTCGGTATTCCAGCCGGTGTAGTGGACCTTCGCCTTGTCGCCGAGCTTCGGGCTCGCCCCCTCCTGGCCCTTGACGAGGACCGAGTACTTGAGGCCGCTCTCCGTCGTCACGACGGGCTCGACGTCTGCCGGCATCGGCGGCGCCTTCCCGAGCGGCCTCTGCTGGGGCGCGAACGCCGCGAGCGAGACGGTGGCGACGAACGCTGCGAGCGAACTCACGACGGACTCCTTGGGTGAAGGAGCGGAAGCCACGGAGAATATATGTTAGGCGGATCCTTGGATGGTGGACGTGATGGAAGCAGGTCAGCAAGACGTCACCTTTGCTGGAACGATTCCGGCGCACTACGAAGACGGCCTCGGCCCGGTGATCTTTGCGCCGTACGCGGATGACCTCGTCAAGCGCGTCGCGGCTCGGGTGAAGAGCGGTCGTCTACTCGAAACCGCCTGCGGAACTGGCGTCCTCACGCGTCGGCTCGACACTGTGCTTCTCCGACCCGTTCAGATCACCGCGACGGACCTGAACGAAGGAATGCTTGCCCATGCCCGGTCGAAGGTTGCGCCATCCGATCGACTGCAGTGGCAGACCGCGGATGCCGCGGCGCTTCCATTCGCCTCCGAAGCCTTCGACGCGGCCGCGTGCCAGTTCGGGCTGATGTTCGTCCCCGACAAGGCGGCGGCCTTTCGTGAAGCGCGCCGCATGATGCGGGCCGGCGGCCAGTTCTTCTTCAACGTCTGGTGCCGCATCGAAGAGAACCCGTTCGCGCGCATCGCTCACGCAACGATCGGGAAGTTCTTCGGATCGCAGCCTCCGACCTTCTATCAGGTGCCCTTCGGCTTCCATGATGCCGACGTCATCGCTTCTCATCTTCGTGCCAGCAAGTTCGTTGACGTCACGATGGAGCGCGTGACTCTCGAGGTCACCGCATCGTCAGCCCACGGGTTCGCGCGCGGCCTTGTCGAAGGCAATCCGATCGCGAACGCCATCCGTGAGGCAGGCCTCTCGTTCGCCACGATCGTCGACGCGGTGAAGGCGGTGCTCGTCGCCGAGGGCGGAGACGCGCCTTTCAAGTCGGCGATGAACGCTCTCGTCTGCCATGCGCGCGCCGCCTGACGAGGTGGCTGCGGCGCTCGCGGCCCTCCCGATCGAGGCCGTCCTGCGCAAGCTCGCGGCGGCGGTGGAGACGCGCGGCGCCGCCGTGCTCTCGGCCGAGACCGGGGCCGGCAAGACGACGCGCGTTCCGCCGGCGCTGCTCGACGCGGGGCTCTCCTCCGGCCGACGCGTCGTCGTCCTCGAGCCGCGCCGGCTTGCCGCGCGCGCGGCGGCCCGGCGGATCGCGAGCGAGCGCGGCGCGCGGCTCGGCGAAGAGGTCGGCTATCACGTCCGCTTCGACCGCTGCGCGAGCGCGCGCACCCGGCTGCTCGTCGTCACCGAAGGGATCCTGACGCGCGCGCTCCAGGACGATCCGTTCCTCGAGGACGTCGGGCTCGTGGTCTTCGACGAGTTCCACGAGCGCAGCCTCGACGCCGACCTCGCGCTCGCGCTCGTCGAGCGCGTGCGACGGCAGGCGCGGCCCGACCTGCGCGTGGTCGTGATGTCGGCGACGCTCGACGTCGTGAAGGTCGCGGCCTTCCTCGGCGACGCGCCGGTCATCTCTTGTCCGGGCCGCCTCTTTCCCGTCGAGGTCGAGCACGTCGCCGTCCGCCGCGACGACCGATTGGAGGCGTCGGTCGCGCTCGCCGCGCGATCGCTCCTCCCGCGCAGCGAAGGCGACCTGCTCGTCTTCCTGCCGGGCGTCGGCGAGATCCGCCGTTGCCGCGAGGAGCTCGCGCCGCTCGCGGACGCGCACGATCTCGATCTCGTCGAGCTCCACGGCGACCTCCCGCCCGAGCAGCAGGACCGGGCGCTCGATCCAGGCGGGAATGGCGAGAGCGGCGGGTCCGGCGGGAGCGGCGCGCGGCGCCGGATCGTCCTGGCGACCAACGTAGCCGAGAGCTCGGTCACGCTGCCGCGCGTCACCGCCGTGATCGACAGCGGCCTCGTGCGGAGGATGCAGTTCGATCCGAGGAGCGGGCTCGACCGGCTCGAGCTCGGCCGCGTCTCGAAGGCCTCCGCCGAGCAGCGGCGCGGCCGCGCGGGACGGGTCGCTGCGGGGGTCTGCGTCCGTCTCTGGAGCGCGCTCGACCATCGCGGCCTCGACGAGGCCGAGGTCCCGGAGATCCGGCGCGTCGATCTCTCGGGGCTCGCGCAGCAGCTCCTCGCGTTCGGCGAGCGCGACCTCGCGGCCTTCCCGTTCCTCGAGGCGCCGGAGCCGGCGGCGCTCGCGCGCGCACTCGAGCTGCTCGAACTCCTCGGGGCGACGAGCGGCGGGGCGCTCACCGGTCGCGGCCGCGCGATGGCGGAGCTGCCGGTCCATCCAAGGCTCGCGCGGCTCCTGCTCGAAGGGCGGGAACGCGGCGTTGCGCGTCGAGCCGCGCTCGCGGCGGCGCTCCTCTCCGAGCGCGATCCCTTCCTGCGCGAGCCGCGGCCCGCGAGCGCCGCCGCCGGTCCGCGCCGCCGCGCCGCGCGCCACGAGTCCGACTCGGACGTGGTCGATCGCGTCGCCGCCCTCGAAGCGTTCGCGGCGCACGGGATCACGAGCTCCGAGTCCGGCGAGCTCCATCGCGGCCGCGCCGAGTTCGTGCTGCGCGGCGCGGAGCAGATTGCGCGGCTCGCCGGCGCGGGCGCCGACTCGGTCCGGGGAATCGACGCGGACGCCGCGCTGCGGCGCTCGCTGCTCGCCGCGTTCCCCGACCGTCTCGTGCGGCGGCGGGACGAGCGCCCGACGAGCGCCGAGCGAGGCGACGCCGTCCGCGGCGTCATGGTCGGCGGCCGCGGCGTGAAGCTCGCCGACGAGAGCGCCGTTCGGCGGGCGGAGCTCTTCGTCGCGGTCGACGCCGACGCCGGCTCGAGCGGCGGCGACGTGCTCGTGCGTTGCGCGTCGGCCGTCGAGCGGGAGTGGCTCGAGGGCGCCGCCCTCGTGACCCGGGACGAGGTGGCCTTCGATCGGGCGCGCGAGACGGTCGTCGCCCGGCGCGTGACGCGCTTTGCCGACCTCGTGGTCGACGAGCGGACGACCGCGGCCCCCGAGCCCGAAGAGGCGGCCCGCGTGCTCGCCGCGGCCGCTTCAGAAGAGGTCGCGCGCGCCCTCGCGCTCGAACGCGACCTGATCGCCGGCTGGATCGCGCGCGTGAGCCGGCTCGGCGAGTGGATGCCGGAGCTCGGGCTGCCGCGGGCGGACGACGATGAATGGTGGCGCAGCTTCCTGCCCGAGCTCTGCGTCGGCGCGCGCAGCTTCGCCGAGCTGCGCCGGCTTCCGCTCGTCGAGCTCGCTCTCGCGCGGCTCGGGCGCAAGCTCACGCGCGCGATCGATCAGCACGCGCCGGAGCGTCTCGTCGTTCCGAGCGGCAGCGCGATCCGCCTCGACTACCCGCGCGAGGGGGCGCCGATCCTCGCGGTGCGGATGCAGGAGCTCTTCGGCCTGCGCGACACGCCGCGCATCGCCGTCGGCCGCGTGGCCGTCGTCCTCCATCTGCTCGCGCCCAACGGCCGGCCGCAGCAGGTGACGCAGGACCTGGCGAGCTTCTGGGACCACGTCTACCCCCGCATCCGCGGCGAGCTGCGCGCCCGCTACCCGAAACACTCGTGGCCCGACGATCCGTGGAGCGCCGCGCCGGTCCGCGGCGCGAAGAGGCGGCGCTCGTCGTGACTCGCGGCGTTGACTCGCCGCGCCGCGCCGGTTAGCACTCGCCGCATGAAACGATCGCGCCTTGCAGTCGCCGCGCTCCTCGTCTCGGTCCTTGCCGCGTCTCCGGCCTTCGCGCACGAAGACGGGCGCCCGCACGTGCACTCGGCAAGCGGAGTCGTGAACCTCGCTCCGGCTCCCGTGCCGGCCGCTCCAGCGACACGGCTCCCCTACGCGCCGCTCCTCGCGAGCGGCGCCGTCGGACTGCTGCTCGCCGCGTCGCGGCTCCTTCGTTCGCGCGAGCGCCTTCGGACGGCGTGATGGTCGCGCGAGCGCTGTGCGGCCTGCTCGTCCTGGCGTTCGCGGGCGACGGCGCGGAACCCCCGCTCAGGGTTGGCGTCACGCTCCACCCGTACTACTCGTGGACGGCGAACGTCGTGAAGGAGACCGACGTCGAGGTGCGCCCGATCCTGCCGGGCGAGGTCGACGCCGGGAGCTACCAGCCGCGGCCGCAGGACGTGAAGAAGCTCGCCGACCTCGACGCCATCGTCGTGAACGGGATCGGCCACGACGACTTCATCGTCGACATGCTGAAGGCGTCGGGGAACAAGAGCGCCGTCGTGATCAAGCCGAGCGAGGAGGTGCCGCTGCTGCGCGCAGAGAGAGGAGAGAAGGGCGGCGGCACGGTCAACTCGCACGCCTTCCTCTCGTTCACCAACGCGATCCAGCAGACCTACGCGATCGCCAGGGCGCTCGGGAAGCTCCGGCCCGAGCTGGCCGGGACCTTCGAGAAGAACGCCGCCGAGTACGCGAGGCGGCTGCGGAAGGTCAAAGCGGCGGCGGCCGCGAAGCTCGCCGAGCCGCTGATCCACCGCGTCGTCACGGTGCACGACGGCTACGGCTACCTGATGCAGGAGTTCGGCATCGACGTCGTCGCCGTCGTCGAGCCGGCGCACGGGCTCGTCCCCTCCGCCGCCGAGCTGAAGCAAGTCGTCGACCTCGTGCAGCGCGAGAAGGTGAAGGTCGTCTTCAGCGAGGAGAGCTTCCCCAAGCCGCTCCTGGACGTCCTGCGCGAGCAGGGCCACGCGCGCGTCTACGTCATCAGCCACGTCGCGTCGGGCGACTACGCCGCCGACACGTTCGAGAAGGAGATGCAGGCCAACGTCGACGCGATGGTCCGCGCGCTGGTCACCGACGCGGCGTCGGGCTGAAGCGGGCGACTCTCGGGGCGAAGCGATGGCGCTCTCGCTGGCCCTCGTGCTCGCGTTCGCCATCCCCGCTCGACCGGACGAGCGCGTCGACCGCTGGCGCGCCGACGTCGAGTTCCTCGGGCGCGAGCTCGCGGCGCGTCACCTGAACCTCTTCCACGATCTGCCGCGCGAGGAATGGGAGGCGCGCGTGGCCGAGCTCGCCGAACGGATTCCCGAGCTCGAGGACCAGGAGATCGCGGCCGACGTCGCCCGGCTCGTGGCGAGCGCAGGCGACGCCCACACCACCGTCCACGCGGGATCGCCGCCGTTCGTGGCGCGTGCCGCCCCGATCGAGCTCCGCTGGTTTCCCGACGGCCTGCGACTCGTCGCCGCGCCGAGCGAGAAGGCGGACGCGGTCGGCGGACGCGTCGTCAAGATCGGCGGCGTCGCCATCGTCGAGGCGTGGGAGCGCGCGAGCGAATTGATCTCGCACGAGAACGAGGCATGGCTTCGTGCCCAGGTCCCGCGCTGGCTCGCCATGCCGCCGTTCCTCCATGCCATCGGGCTCGCCGACGACGACGCGAACGCGCGCTACACGGTCGAGCCCGACGCCGCGGCGGCGAAGACACCGGAGGCCACGGTCGGCGGGACGATCGACGTCGACGTCCGAGCCGGCACGGTCGTCCGCTCCTTCGCGCGCGCCGAGCCGGCGCAGACGCCGCTCTGGCTCGAGCGCCGGCGCGAGCCCTACTGGTTCGAGTACCTCGCCGAGAGCGGCACGCTCTTCCTCCAGTACAACCAGTGCGCCGACGACCCCGGGAAGCCGTTCTTCGAGCTCGCGCAGGAACTCTTCGCCGTCGCCGACCGCGAGAAGCCGCAGCGGCTCGTGATCGACGTGCGCCACAACGGCGGCGGCAACTCGCTGGTGATCCAGCCGCTCTACGCCGGGCTCGCGTCGCGCCGCGAGCTGCGCGCCCGCGGCCGGCTCTTCGTCGCGATCGGCCCGCAGACCTTCTCGTCGGGGATGATGAACGCGGTAGAGCTCCGTCAGGGCTGCGGCGCGCTCCTCGTCGGCGAGCCGACGGGCGGCAAGCCCAACAGCTACGGCGAGGTGAAGACGCTCGAGCTTCCGAACTCGCGGCTCCGGATCGGCTACTGCACGAAGCTCTTCAAGCTCTCCGCGACGGACGCGCCGTCGGTCGAGCCCGACGTCGCGGCGCCCGTCACGATCGAGGACTGGAAGCGCGGGCGCGACCCGGCGCTCGAGGCGGTGGTACGCTGGAAGGAGTGAGGGGCAGCGCGTGGGCCGGCTGACGGGACGGTTCGCTCTGGGAGCCTGGGGCGCGTTCGTCGTCCTGCTCGTGGCGCTCAAGTCGTTCCTCGCGCTCACGAGCGCGCTGCGGTTCGAACGGCCCCTGAGCGTCCTGGACGTCGTCTGCACCTTCGGGGGCGACGCGCTCGTCGCGCTCCTGCTG
>Ga0247727_10000661_pt1 | contig 84600 bp, 67 predicted proteins | sample WisWelCaveWW1625_FD_202498 | JGI IMG/M metagenome (GOLD analysis project Ga0247727, IMG submission 202498) | Biofilm microbial communities from Wishing Well Cave, Virginia, United States - WW16-25 | ecosystem: Environmental > Aquatic > Deep subsurface > Groundwater > Cave microbial mat | place...
ATAGGTGCTGCCGCCGACAGACAGGGTGGTTAAGTACCCGTCTATGGGGAGGTGTCCAGGTTGAGGTCCTGCTACTTGACCAGCTAATGACATATTAATCACCTTAATTACAATATTATTTATGGATAATTATACTAGTTTAACTATTTAACATCAATTAAGTATTTTATTTACGAAGCGTTAATAATTAATATTTAAATAATGTGCGGTAAATTAATTTTTATAGTGATTTTATAGCAGCAGTTCGTTAAAATAATAAATGAAGTTAATTAATAATCAGCCTTTAATTTAAAGGCTTAATACAAAAATCACCTCTTAGGGGGTAGTTATGACGCAACATTTGACTCATAGGGCTCCAGCAGCTCGATCGATTGGTGTCAGCGCTCCTCTGCTCCCCACTCCTAATGCTCAACCTGTTCAATCTCAAGATATTACAGATAGACAAACCGCTATTTTTGGCGCTTTTTTACGCGCCGTGACAGCGCCTCCAGCTTCCACAGGCCCATTTATCTCAAGTAGCGCGACCTGCGCTCAAGACGTGGCGGCGGATATCTCCTATTTGAGCCGCGGCATTGCGCAAAGTTCTTATATTCCTATTCCTGGTGGGGTCAATTACCCTGGGTATGATCTCATTGGTGCGACGACCTGCGAAAATTCAGTCACTGGCGCTATCGCGGCAGTCAAGGCTGTCCAACGGTTTCGGGCAGCAAACTCCATTGGCGATGCCGAGGGGCGCATCGAGGCGTTGATCGATACAGGAAGGGGTGTTTCTCAATCATTTGGCGGAGCGAATTATATCGGAGTGCGTGCAACATCGGTTGCAACGACGCTAACGGGAACGCCCGTCGTGCCTAGTGGTGGCACGCCTCTGGGGGTCGCGGCTTATTGGTTTAATTTTGTAGGAACGCTGGGCTTTTTGCTCTTCTACTTAGGCATGGGTAGCTGGGGCGCGTACAATACCTATCTCGATCTGAAATTTAGAGTAGCGCTTGAGCTGGCGGTGCGCCGGGATGGTCCGGTGGGAGCGGCTGAGTTTTTACAGAAACGCACGCACGCTTCTGCGCACGAGATTTTAGCTGAGCATGGTCATGCGAGTGACGATCGCTTTAAAGCAAGACTGCAAAAGCGCGCTTTGCAAGAGCTGAAAACAGGTTTCAAGCGCTGGCAAAAAGAGGCGCTCCCGGCAGAGCGCCGTTTGAAAGATCGTGAGATCAATGCTCTTTTTCAAGAGATGTTAGGCCACGTTGCGAGCGACTTTTCAGTAGCGACGCGAGCTCAACTGCTCCGCGATTTGCATTTGAGCAGTTCAGATCCGCTTGTCCAGGGCGCAGCGCTTCAACCTCTCCATTTGATCGGTCTGATGCATGTGACACGCGATCTCCAAGCTAAAAAATTGGCGACATTTGGGCGTGTGACGGGTGGTGCTGCTAAAGCGAAGGTGCAGAAAGCTGTAGGGATGGGCCTGATCGAAAGATTGAACTCTACCGATCCAATTGTGCAAGCAAGTGCTGCTAAGAAATTGAAGAGTGTGGTTGCAACCACACGATCTGCCAATACGCGTGTGATGGCGCTGAGTGTGATGTTGCTATTGGCTGGGGTGATTGGTGTGCCACTTTGTGCCATGTCTGTAATGACGCTGGGGCCAGTGGGCATGTACGTCATGTTTGGGCTGACCATAGCAGTGTGTTTGGCGATGATCGCTTTCGACCCGATCTTTTTGAAAGATAGTTGGGGCGGTCAGCCAGGTCGTTGGGACAAGACGTTTATATTGATGGGCGGGCTTGTGATGGTTGCCATGCTGGGGCTCACCGTTGGGTTGACCTTGGGCTTTGGGTTGCCGCTGATCCCGATGTACCTGTGCCTAGGTGTAGGCCTGCTTTGTTTGGCCATGTATGCATTTGCTTACGCGAAAGTTTGCATCAAGGGTTATCGCTGGAAAAAGAACCATCCGACGCTCGAGCAATTCAGAAAAAAAGTGCAAAAGAAATTGCAGCAAAATGTCAGTGCCACATGCGATGCGGAGATGCACAGCCTGTTCAAAAAGCTGCCTAGAGAGGATCGTGCGCGTATCAAAACGGCTTACCATGCGTTTAAACCTGCTTTGAGAGATCCTGTTTTGCGCGAGCTCAGCTCACGAGCTGACTTTGTGCCTTTATTGCTGAACTCAACGTTTAGGCCTCTGCTCACAGAGCAGGAGCTGAGGGTTCTCAATGCTGTCGATCCGAAACTAGCAAGACGTGCGCTCAAGAAAACCGCCAAGGAGATGTGGACAGCGTTTCGCGTTAGCAATACTGCGCCGGCCCTGGAGCAAGCGATGAAAATTCAGAAATTAAGAGATCGCGCGCAGATGGCTGCATTTGCAGATTGGAATGTTGTGCTCAGCGAGGTGATGCAAGATGGGGCGTTGCGACAAAGACTCGAATGGAATTTGCGCTACTTGCTTAAGCGCGATGAAAGCCTCTTGGATCTTGATGCCATGATGGGTCAGACCGATTTTGCAGAGTTTGGCGATATGTTGTTAGCAGATGCTCTGGCGCGTCCGAACGCCCAGGCAGTAGATACAGTCCTCTGGCAGACAGCTGCTGAACTGGCTAGCAAGTGCTCTCAAGCACCAACACGCGAAGCTATGCTGCGCCATACATGCTTGGAAATCTTTAAAGCGCATCGCACACCAGACGCATGGAGTGCTGTCAGGGGTGATCCTGAGCTTTACGAGCACTTGAAAGTCAACATGTGGAAACGCTTTGCTGGTCAAGTCGACCCAGATCAGCTTAGGGCGCGTCGTGCTGCAGAGGTTAGAGCGCTTTTTCAGCAAACCCTCGCCGACATTCAACACCGGCATTCTGCGTAAGAGACTGTCCACAAGCCAGACCTTAGATCTGCTTTCCCCTCTTCCTCAGCCATGTCATCGTCCTGACATTAGACTCTTTTCAAAACTCGGCGATAACGAAGGTTTAACGCAAAGACGCTAAGGCGCGAAGACGCAAAGATTTTTGCAAGTTGTTGCCGATATATTTTCAATTTTCTCCGCGTCTTGGCGACTCTGCGTCTTTGCGTTGATATCATTCATTGTTGAGCTCTTTCGCCGTGGGAGAAAAAATCTCATCGAAAAGCCCTTCAAATCTCTACAAGGTCTGGTTTGTGGACAGTCTCTAATTAAACCTTGAATTTGACGTTTTCTTCGCAGATGAATTTATATTGAAGTAATGGTATAATTGCGTTGCGGTGTAATTATGTCTTTATTAAATGTAGGAAATTATAGTTCCCCTTTTATAAATCATCAGAGACCGCTTGGCTCACAACCTCGTATTCAATATTTTCCTAGGTATTCAGCCCCCTTTCCCCGCACATACACACTGCCAGCTTCTCGAGTCAGTATGCCTAGCATACCGATGTTCAAAGAGGCTCCTCTAGCCAGCTGTCGTCTATCCTCCAGGATGTTCCAATACCCTGTGCCCTCTCAAGATCAAGCGCTTTGCTCTTCAGGTTTCTGCCTGGATGATATTAGCACGTATGTGAACAGTCCCTATTGCGCTCTTTCTACTTTTGAGAAGGGGGTGTCAAAAGGAGCGGATCTCGCTCAGGCGGTCTATCAGGTCACCCATGAGCAGGTTCCAGCTGTTTTAGGCAAAACGAACTCTTTCTCCCCTTTTCTCTCAATGCTCAGCAGCTGTTTGATGGTGCAGTCATTCTACCAGCAAGCCGTGCGCCAAGATGAAATCGGAGATAAAAATGGCTTAGGGATCTCAACTTTAAGAATAGGCAAGCATTTATCAAAGGCGTGTAGTGAGGGTTTTTACTTGATGACACAAGGTGCAATGGCGCTTTCAGCCTCAGGGACTGTGCGCGGAGCTGCGCTATTGGGAGGTGCTTTGGCTTCGATCAGCGCCTATTTCTTCACCTTGGTTCCTGTGTTTAAAGTGACAACGCACACATTGAAATTGCTTGAAATCAGTCAATTTCGCAAGGGATTGCAAGAGATCTTAAGCGGCTCGGCTTTAAGTGAAGAGGGGCGTAATGCCAAAGCTTACAGCTGGATCAACGCGCGCCTTTCTGTCTCAGAGGGCGAAAGATCGGGGATTGTGCATGAGCTCACTAGTTCTCCTGAGTTCATGACTTTATCTGAAGGAGAGCGTGGTGCTCGTGTCGAAGAGTTGGTACAGAATTTGCTGACCAAAAAACAGGCTGAATTCAAGCGCATCACAAGTAGCGAAGTGCTCAAATTTGTACAAACGACAGGGCCAGATAGAGCTTCAGAGGTGATCCAGCGCGTACTCAATCGCAGTTTGATCAAAACGGTTTTGGCTTCCTTCAAACTCGCATTTTTTATGCTGACAGCTGGCCTTTCGGCAATCGCTTTCGCGGTTTGTGGCCCGATCACAGCGATCACGATCACGGCTGTCGCTGGTGTGACTATATCTTTAGCTTCACTCGCACTGACAGTGATTAAACGCGTGCTAGCGTATATGGAAGGGTCTCCTGGCTCCGGCGAGAGCCTCTTTTTATGCCTTGGGCGCAATTTGGCGTGGATGACGATCACCGTAGGTTTTCTGCTTGTTAACACTGTGCCTGCCATTGCGATCGGGGCATTGATCGGGATCATTTGGATGGTGATCAACTTCCCCCTTTATCAACGTCTTGCCAAGCTGTGATGCAATCCTCTATGCTACAGGAATGCAACAAGCGATTCGCGATTTTATCTCCTACCTAGGCTCAGAGAAGGGGCTCGCGCAAAACACACTGATCGCCTATCAGCGCGACATCGAAGGATTTGTCATGCTATTAGAGCGGCGCGGGATTGCAGACTTTGCCGATGTCTTGGAGGAGCATTTAATAGAGCTCTTAGCGCAGCTTAAAACAGAGCATTATGCCACGAGCTCAATCTGTCGTGCAATTGTCGCGCTCAAGATGTTCTTCCGCTTTTTAAAACGGGAATATAGCCTCAAGCATGATGTGACGGCGCATTTGGATTCGCCTAAACTCTGGCAACTCATCCCCGAGGTACTCAGCATCCATGAGGTCGAGGCGTTGTTGAAAGCGCCAGATCCTAGTTGCGAGGTCGGCGCACGCGACCATGCGCTGCTCCAAGTCGTGTATGCTTCGGGTTTGCGCGTCTCTGAGGTGTGTGGACTCAATTTAAGCGACATCGATGATCAGGTGGTGCGCGTGAGAGGTAAGGGGGGCAAGGAACGCATCGTTCCCATCGCAAAATGCGCTGTGGATGCGGTGGACTACTACCTACTCAACTTTCGCAAAGAGGAAAATGAAAAAGCTCTCTTTCTGACAGAAAGTGGCCAGCGCATCAACCGCGTGCAAGTGTGGAAACAGGTCAAGCACTACGCTAAAGCTGCTGGGATTCGCAAAAACATCTCACCACACACTTTGCGTCACTCATTTGCAACCCATCTACTCGAAAACGGCGCCGATTTACGCGTGATTCAAGAGATGCTGGGCCATGCTAGCATCGCCACGACGGATCGCTACACCCACATCAGCCAACGCCATCTGACAGAGGCCTTCGCCCAGTTCCATCCCAGACCTTAAGAAGCTGTTTTAAACCTAAGCCTTTGATCTTTGAGCGCTTTTCGCGATCTTTTCCCCCATCCTCAGCCATGTCATCGTCCCGACACTGTCTTCGTCAGGGGAGAAAAAATCTCATTGAAAAGCCCTTCAAATCTCTAAAAGCCCTGATATTAAAACAGCTTCTAAGCAGTTTTTTGCATTCGTTTATACAGATAGAAAAGCAGCACAGGTGTGAGTGTCACGAGATTGCCGACACAGATCATTAGCAGGTAGCGCTGCGGGGAGCCGATATCGACATTTTCCGGGGGTAGGAAACTGACGAGGATGGTGGCCGTGCAGCCGAAAAGGCCGAGTAGCGCCGTGATCCACATCCCTAAGTTGCGCCCAGGGATTTTGAAAACTTTGGGGCGGTCGACGTACTTGTAATGCAAACGCAGCGCTGCAAAAAACATCAGCACGTACATGATCATGTACAGCTCAGTGCTTAGCGCCGTCAGAAACCAGTAGAAGGCGTTGACACTCGGCACAAGCAAGAACAACGTGCAGAAAAGGCTCACCAGAATAGCTTGGGCTAGCATGATGCGCGTCGCAATCCCAGCTTTGTTTTTGTGGCGGAAGAATTTGGGTAAAAAGCCAAATTCAGCAGCGTGCAAAAGCCCTTTAGCAGGGGCAATCAGCCAATTTGTCATGCCGCCAATCGCGCCCACGACAATCAAGAGTGTTAACACAGGCACAAGCGGGGTGATGCCAAAGGCCTCGAAGAGGTTGGTGAACACCTGCATGACGCCCGAAACCAGGTTGATCTCTTGCTCCGGCAGCACAAAGGCGATCGAAAGAGAACCGAAGACCATCGACACCAAAATGAATAAACTAGCGATAAAGACAGCTCGTGGGAAGTTGCGCTGCGGGTTGCGAATATCGTTGACGTGCACGCCAGAGAGCTCCATCCCGAGAAACGAAGCCATGATAGCGATCAGCGAAACCCAATTTGTCGTGTTATTGAGTGCAGGTATTAAGGCTTCGCTACTTAACTTGATCTGCAAAGGATGACCGCTAAAGACCCAAATCGCGCCAAGAATGATCAGAAAAATCATCGGGAAAATGATCCCGATCATGGAGCAGATGTTGTTCACGTGTGCTGAAACGTGCAAGCCGCGCAGGTTGATCAGAGTCAGCCCCCAAAAGATGATCAAAATCGTGCAAACGAGATAGAGCTTATTCTGCGCTAGCTCTGGGTTGATCAGATACGCCGCCGTACCACCGATGAATGACAAGATCGTCGGGTACCAGACCATCGTATTGATCCACTGCAGCCAGATAGCCACCATCGCCCACTTTTCCCCAAAGGCTTTGCTCACCCAGTGGTAAACTCCACCCTTCTCTGGAAATGTTGCAGAGAGTTCAGCTGAGACTAAAGAGACCGGTAGCAGAAAGACAATGGCCGAGAAGACAAAGAAAAAAATCAGCGCACTGCCAAACAGGGCAGAGGCTGGCAAGTTGCGGATGCTATCGATTGCCGCTACAATCAACAAAACAAGCGAGATAAAAGAAATTTTACGCGATGCCATAACAAATTCTCATTTTTCAAAAGATGTATGCCAGTTATCTCTATAGAAATCAATGAGCCTATCCGCAAAGTCCTACAGAAAAGCCCGAGTTTCTATAGAACTTTGCGGATAGGCTCATCACTAACACCCAGTAAATCCTTACACTTTTAAGAGACTGTCCACAAACCTAAGCCTTTGATCTTTGAGCGCTTTTCGCGATCTTTTTCCTCCCCCTCCTCAGCCATGTCATCGTCCCGACATTGTCTTCGTCGGGGGAGAAAAAATCTCATCGAAAAGCCCTTCAAATCTCCACAAGGCCTGGTTTGTGGACAGCCTCTAAGTGTATTCAATTTTTTAATGAATGTGTGTTTTAATAGCGTTTAATGTTAATATCGTAAGCGTTTTTGTTTATAGCAATGAGGAATTTTATGAGTAGCCGAGCAGATTTAAGATTAAGTATGAGTTCAGCTGTTCCAGCTGGATATACGCCCGACCACAACTTTGAATTAGGAGAACCCGCACACAGATTCTCATTACGCGTGGGCGATGATAACACCCTTTTAGTGGCGGATGAGAAAACGCATTTAGTTGCAGCCACAGCTTCTACGTTTAGCTCTGCAGATAACATATTTTGGACTCACGGGTGGCAAAGGCGCTGCGCAATTTATGAGGGCGTTTTTTTCTTTGCTTTACCACACGGTAGCTTTGGTAATGGATCAACGATGGGTTCGGACCGTTGGTCTGTTTGGAAATTCAACCCGGCAGACCCTGTTGCTCAACTTCAACGGCACTGGTTTCCCCTCTCTAATCCTGAATTCTGCCCCACTCATCCTGACTATAAATGGCAAAAGCGTTTGGTCGAGTTTGATGGTTGTATAACCGACGGCGATCATTCACCTATGCCACAAAAAGGTGACACAGGCACTATCCGTATCTGTGATCTTGACTTTCCGTATGCTGAGAGGCAACTAGTCGTATGCACACTCCGAGGCCATCCTAGCGATTGTTGGGACGCTGTCATTAACCCTGAAAGATATTCAGTTGCTGTTCTTAGACCCAACACAGGTTCACAGCACGAGTTAAAATTAAGTGTTGAAAAAGTGGAGAGCGCTCCAGCGCAAAGAATGACGCTGAATTAAGGCTTTTTGCCCCAACCGCAGGATTGGGGCTGCACCCTAAACTGGCTCTGCCATGCGACACAGCGATAGCTGTGCTCATGGCAGCCCGCGGCTGTGGCAACACAGCAAAATCGATGCGAAGCGCATCGAGGAGGAGGTATCAGTGTTCTACACGGGCCTCCGTAAGGAGCGAGACGCAGTCCGGCTCCTCGAGAATCGATTTGGCAAAGTTGCCAGCAGCTCAAGGGGGTCGCGGGGGACATGGGCGTGCCGCATGTCACCCGACATGTCTCTAGAAGCGGTCTCAAGCTTTTACCAACAAAAAAACCAAAACCCAAATCCATTCTCAAAACAGCATCCATAAGTTTTCACATATAAAAAACTAAAATCCAAAACCCAAACTAAAACTCATCCCTCTTCTAGGCGTTGTTGTTTGAGGCGCTGCCTGTGAGCCAATTGTAAAACTCTTCGACGCGTAAAATCGCCCTTTTGAATCCCATTGCATCCGCGTCTCCTCGCCTACCCTCTCGGGTAGGCCGCCGTCAACGCGTCGGGCAGGCAAGGCCTGTCCTACGCAATGGAGTTCAAAATCTTCAATTTTCCACTGTCGTGGAGTTTTGCAACTGCCTCTTGTGCTTGAGCTTTTCGTGGAGGGTCTCGACGTAGACGTAGATGATGGGGGTGAGATAGAGGGTGAGGACCTGGGAGATGATGAGTCCGCCGACGATGACGACGCCGAGGGGGCGGCGGCTTTGGGCGGTCATGCCGCCGATGCCGAGGGCGATGGGGACTGCGCCCATGAGGGCTGCGAAGGTGGTCATGAGGATGGGGCGGCAACGAACCATGCAGGCATGGTGGATGGCGTCGTGGATCGATTTGCCTTCGTGGAGTCTAGATTCATTGGCGAAATCGATCATGATGATGCCGTTTTTAAGGACGATGCCGAGGAGCATGATGAGGCCGACAAAGGCGTAGAGCGAGAGGCTCATGCCGAAAATGAGCAGGCTGATGAAGCCGCCGAGGGCTGCTGGTGGTAGGGTGGAGAGGACGGTGATGGGTGGGAAGAAATTTTCATAGAGGATGCCGAGGATGACATAGACGATGAAGATGGTGATGAGGAGGAGGAAGGGCATATTGGAAAATGACTGCTCGAAGACGTCTGCCGCGCCTTGCACGCTTCCGAGGACGTTGGATGGAAGGGTTTGTTTGGCAATGGTTTTGATGTCTTTAATGGCGGTCTGCAGAGGGACGTTGGGCGCAAGGTCAAAGGAGATGGTGGCAGAGGGGAGGCCGTCGATGTGGTTCACAGTTAATGGACCGATGCTTTCAGTCATGCGTGCGACTGCGGAGAGTGGGACCATTTCATTGTTGGGGGAGCGCAGCCAGATTTGGGAGAGTTTGGCGGGGTCGCGGTAGAAGCGGGGAAAAACCTCCATGATGCCGTAGTATTGGTAGCTGGCGGTGTTGATGGGGGTGAGGTTGGTTGTTGCAAAAGCGTAGCCGAGGACGTTTTCGATTTGCGCGGCTGTGATGTTGTAGACAGAGGCGCGATCGCGCAGGATTTCGACGTTGAGCTGGGGTTGCGTGATGTCGAGGTCGCTGACAACGCTGTGTACGCTTTTGAGCGACTTCATTTTTTTGGTCATGATGGGACCGAATTTGTAGACGTCTTGATCGTTTAAGCTCTGCAGGGTGTACTGGTAATCCCCTTTGCTGGCTACAGCGCCGACTTGAAGATTGATGAGGGGCAGGGGCTTGAGAAAGACATCCACGCCGGGAATCATATGCGTGAGGTGGTCGAGCTCGTGCATCACATCGATGAGGTTAGGACGCTGGCTAAATGGGACGAGTTTGACGTACATAATCCCTTCGTTATCTTGGGGGTATGAGCCAACGGATGTGATGCTGGCCACGTAGGGTGTGTTTACGAAGGCTTTTGAGAGCTGGTCCATGTAGTCGGCGATGAGAAAGGGGGAGGTGCCGTCGACGGTTTGCACGTAAGCTTCGATCAGCCCTAAGTCGTCGGGTGGCAGAAAGTCTTTGGGGAGTTTGACGAGTAGAAAGACGGAGAGGACGAGGCTGAGCAGGCCGCCAAGCAGGACGTACTTTTTGTGATGGAGCGCCCATTCGAGCGAGGGGTTATAAATGCTCAGAATTTTGTTGTTCAAAGCTTCTGAGAAGCGCTCGATCCTGGTTTTTTGCTTCTTTTCATCTTTTTCTGGGATAAAGCGACTGGCCATCAAGGGGGTTAATGTCAGGGAAACAAAGCCGGAGATGAGCACAGTGGAGATGATGGTGACGGCGAATTCGTGGAAAATGCGGCCGATGAGTCCTGGCATGGCGAGCAAGGGGATGAAGATGGTGCAGAGACAGATGGTCATCGATAGGATGGTGAGGCCGATTTCGCGAGAGCCTCGTAGCGCTGCTTCGAGTGGTTTTTCTCCGTTTTCAATGTGTCTAACGATGTTTTCGAGCACGACGATGGCATCGTCGACGAGATAGCCGATGGCGAGTGTGATGGCTAGGAGGGAAAGGATGTCAATGGTGAAGCCGAGCTGTTTCATCACGATAAAGGTGCCTAGGACTGAGATTGGAATGGCGATGACGGGGATGAGGGTGTCGCGCACTTTGCCTAAGTAGAAAAAGACTACGAGGACGACGAGTAGGAGCGCGATGCTTAAGGTGAGTTCGACGTCGTGGACCGATTCCCAGATGAACTCTGACTCATCGAAGATGGGGCGGATCTCGATGGCGGCGGGGATTTCAGATTTGAGATTTTCAAGGACGGTGTCGATATCTGCGATTACGGTCAGGGCGTTTGCGCCGGCTTGTTTGAGCACTCCCATGGCGACCATGGGCATTTTAGTGGTTTTGTCAAAGTACTCGACGAAGACTTTGTCGTCTTGCACGCTATCGATGGCGTGGCCGATGTCTCTAAAGCGCACGATCGAGCCGTCTTGGTTTTTGATGATGATGGGGTTGTAATCCTCAGCTTTGAAGAGTTGTCCCGTGGCGTTGATGGTGTATTCCCGTTTTTGTCCAAAGAGTGTGCCCAGGGGTTGGTTGACGTTTGCCTGTTGTAGTGCTGTAGCTACATCGTCGAGGCCGATGCCGCGCGCAGCGAGCTTTTGTGGATCGACGCGCATACGTACTGCAAAGGGGCTGCCGTAGATCTGTACGCTCGAAACGCCCTCCACGATGCTAAGGCGTTGTGAAATGATGGTGTAGGCGTAGTCGTAGAGTTCGCCTGGCGACATCGCTTCTGATGTAACGTCGAGAAAGAGGATGGGGCTGGCAGTCGGGTTCACTTTCGTATAGGTCGGCATGTAGGGGAGGTTTTGGGGCAGCTGTGCTTGGGCGGCATTGAGCGCAGCTTGCACGTCTGTGGCTGCTTTGTCGATATCGCGGTCGAGATGGAATTGCAATACGATGGTGGCGCTGCCGGTATAGCTGGTCGAGGAGATCACATCAATGCCAGTGAGCGATGCGAATTGTTGTTCAAGCGGTACGACGACGTTGGAAGCGATTGTCTCAGGATTCGCGCCGGGGTAATTGACGGAGACTTGGATGGTGGGGTATTCGACGTCGGGCAAGTCGCTCACAGGCAGGGAGCGGTAGGAGAGGATGCCGAAAAATGCCAGTGTCACCATCACAAGGACGGTCATGACAGGACGGCGGATGAAAGGTCTCGAGATATTCATTTTATGCTCCCTTAATCGCTACTTTCATACCGGTGTAAATGTTCAGTTGCCCTTCGACCACAACTTGATCCTTCGGTGTGATGCCTGATTCAATCACGCGCATCGATCCGTGAACCTGTCCCGCTTTGATGGGGCGCATTTCGATCGTGGATTGGTCGTTCACGACATAGACGAAATGTCCAGATTGACCTACGACGACAGCTTCAGTGGGGATGAGCAGGGCTTTTTTTTCTTCTTCGAGAATCACGCGCACATCGACAAAATGCCCGGGCCATAGCAGTTTACTATCATTGGGAAGGGTGCCCTCAAGGAGCACGGTGCCGGTACTTGTGTTGATCTGATTGTTGATCAGAGTCAAGGCGCCTTCAAACTGGTGCGAATGAGCTGGGTCTGGGTAGACAAAGAGCTTGAGTGTGCCTTTGCTTTGGTGCTTTTGGATCACGAGCAAGTCGCTTTCCGGCACGTAAAAATCAACCAGGATTGGGCAGATCTGATTGAGCGTTGTGAGCACGGTTCCGGCATTAGGGTCGACGTAGTTGCCGGTTTTCACGAGCAACTGTCCTGTGATGCAGTTCATCGGGGCTGTGATGTAGCAGTACCCAAGGTTGATGCGTGCTGTTTCAACGTCAGCGCGGCTTTGGCTAATTTGCGCCTCAGTGGTCATCTCATTGGTCACGAATTGGTCGAAGTTTTGCTTCGAGACGAAATCCTCTTGCACCAGCGGCGTGTAGCGGCGCGTGGTGTCTTTGGCGTATTGGAAGCTGGCGGTCGTCTGCTGCAGCACCGCTTCAGCGCGTGCTAGAGTGGCCTCATAAGGACGCGGATCGATTGTGAGGAGTAGATCGCCCTGCTTCACGTCTTGACCCTCGGTGAAGTACTGGTTCGTCAAGATGCCGGAGGCTTGCGCCATCACTTGTACCGAGATGTTGGCCACCATATGCCCTACGTAGTCGAGGTAGACGGGGACGCTGCGGCTGATGGGCTTTGTGACGGTCACCTGATGAGGCTCGGGTGGTTCATGCTTTTTTGCACAGCCAGCAGCACATAGCAAAAGCCCGAGAGCAAGATATTTAAGGAGCTTTCTGTTCATCGTAAACCTCTTCAGGATTCATGGGGTTTAAAGCAGTAGGTGACAGCAGACCTGTCGAGTAGGCCAGATTGGCGAGCGAGGTGTACCATTGCTGGTACGCCCTGACGACGTTGGCACGCGCATTTTCAAGGGAGTTTTGCGCGCTCACGACATCTAAGATGGTGTTGGTGCCTTCTTTGTAGTTTTTCAAAGCGACAGTGTATTGCTCTGTCGCGGCGCTGCGGTAGTCGATGGCGAAATGGAGTGTCTCATAAGCGATATGCACGTTGTAATGGTAGGTGGTGATCTCGCGGATCATATTGAGCTCAGTTTCGCGCAGCTGCTCTTCCGCTTGCATCTTGTTAGCTCTAGCCATTTTGATCGCATTGCGGTAGTAGAAACCGGCGAAAAGCGGCATGCTCACGGAGAAGGTGCTGGTGAAGTTGTACTTGTCGTGCAAACCTTTATTAAAGTAGGTTTTGCCAAGGTCGAAGTTGTAGTTAAATTGGGGCAAAAATTGGCGGTTAGCAGCTTTTAAGTTTTGCTCTTGCGAGCGCAAATTCGCTTCTGCTGCGAGCAGGTCTGGGCGGTTGTCTTTAGCTACAGCAATGAGTGAATCAAGTGGCGGCAAGTAATCGTTTTCAGGAAGCGTTGGGATGAACTCCTGAATTTGCAATCTCTGGTTCGCTGGAATCCCCATATCGCTTAGGAGTGTGGCATATGTGGTTTCAACATTCTGTTGCTGTGCTGCCCAGTTGGTCTGCGCTTGCAAATACTGGGTTTTGGCTTGCAAGTAGTCAGAGACATCTGTAACGCCCGTGTTCAAGCGCGCTTCAGCCGCTGTTAATGTGAGCTGCGCGGTTTCGACATTTTCTACGTTTGCCTTCAGCTGCTCTTTCTGATAGACGAAGTTGTAAAAATCGTTGATCACCGTTTGCAGCAGCGTCAAGATGGCGTCGTTATGGGTCCAGTCAGCGTAGTAGAGCGCTTGGCGCGCTGCTTCTGAGGTGGCGAGTTTGGTGCCGAAGTCGAAGATCAAGTAGGAGATGGCGAGCTGCGGTCCGTAAATGCTGTAATAGATGTCCTGCACGGAGACGGAATTGACCGTGTTGGAATTGTTGAGGATTTGAGGTGAGGCCGTCGACACAAATGCCGGCTGGCGTGCGCGCTGAAAGGTATAGGAGCCGCTGAATTGCGGAAAGAAGAGGTACTGCGATTGTCCATACTGCGCAGCCGCTGAGCGCGCTTGCGCCCACGTGAGTTTGGTTTGCGGGTTGTTGATGAGCGCCATGTCGATGAGCTCGCCTAAGCTAAACGGAGAGTCTTGCTCAGGGATTTCTAGCACAGGTTCTGGCAGGGTTTTCACCAGGGCAGCTTTGGGTGGGCTCCAGGGGTTGGAAGGGGAGCCTGGGGCGTAACTCAATGGGTCGTAGACAGCGCGATTCGTAAAGCAGCCGCTACAAATGCCCAGAACGAAAAATGTAGTTGGAAAGGCAATTTGAGCCCATTGCATAAATCCATTCACCCGTTAAAATCGCCCTTTTTCCGACCACTGCACCCACAGCTCCTCACCTACACTCCCTGTGTATGTCTCGTCACTGATGTGAGCAGTGGTTGGAAAAATCATCGATTTTCCCGGGTAAAGCGAATTTTGCAACGGTCTCAATCTGCCTCCGAAAATACGCGCGCATTAAGCAATTATGTTAACCCCTAATGCGCAGTATAGCTATCGTAACTTTTTGGTCAAAAGATCGTTAACGACAGATGGCTGCGCTTTCCCTTTGCATAATTTCATGACCTGGCCCACGAGAAAATCAAAGGCGCGCTGCTTGCCGGCGCGGAAGTCGGCAATCGACTGCGGATTAGCCGCCAACACTTGATCAACCAGCGGCTCGATACTCGAAGTGTCGCTCATTGGTTGAAAATCGGGATTCTCTTTGACGATTTGCTCAGGATCTTTACCGGGATGGAGCACCATCTCATCAGCGACGCTTTTGGCAATCTTGCCAGTGATCGTGCCTTGCTCAATCAGTTGGACGAGCTTGCCCACATGGGAAGCTGAGATGCCCGAATCGAGCAGCGTTTGGCCACTTTCTTTGAAGCGACCGGTGAACTCTGAAGTGATCCAGTTGCAGATGTTTTTAGGGCTGTTGCAAATCTTCAAGGCCTCTTCAAAGTAATCAGCCAGACGCTTCTCATTGATCAAGATCGTCGCTGATCCAGAGGGAAGCAGATACTCGGAGAGGTAGCGCTTGAAGCGTTCATGCGGCAGCTCGGGAAGGGTGGTTCGCACAGTTTCGATGTATTTTTCCGTCAAAATAATGGGAGGAAGATCGGGCTCTGGGAAGTAGCGGTAATCCTCCGCGGCCTCTTTTTGGCGCATCAGGATCACCTCTTTCTTCTCTGGGTCAAAACGGTAAGTGCCAGTTCCGATCACAAGCTTGGGATCTTCATGCGGTTTGGCGCTATAGGCGCGGACCTGGCGGCGAATTTCCGCTTCGATCGCGATCCCCATGTAGTTGAACGAGTTTAAGTTTTTAATCTCGATCTTGTTGCGCAAGTGGGTTTCCCCCTTTTTGCGCACCGAGATATTGCAATCGACGCGCAGCGAACCCTCTTCCATGTTGCAGTCAGAAGCATCGAGGTACTGCATGATCGCTTTCACCGCCATGGCGTAGGCCACAGCTTCCTCTGGCGAGTGCATGCAAGGCTCAGAGACGATCTCGATGAGGGGAACGCCTGCGCGGTTGTAATCTACACCCGCAAAGGTCGTGAAGTGTTTCAGCATGCCTGCGTCATCTTCAAGATGCGCGCGATTGATCGCAAAATGCTTGGTCCGCCCTCCAACATCGGCCACCACTGAGCCGCCGACTACAATCGGTTGGTCGAACTGCGTGATTTGGAAGTTGCGCGGACTATCGGGATAAAAATAGGATTTGCGGTCGAACTTGCTAAAGAGCGCCACCCTTCCACGCACCGCTAAGCCGAATTGCACCGCTTTGCGCACAGCCTCTTTGTTCAAGACGGGCAAGCTTCCAGGCTGACCTGTGCAAACATCGGAAATATTGGTGTTGGGCTCATCGCCAAAGCGGTTGGGAGCGACGCTAAAAAGCTTGGATTTGGTGTTGAGCTGCACATGGATCTCCAGCCCAATCACCGGTTCCCAATTTTCATACGCGATATCTGTCATGGTTAAACCTCATCATCGAATTGGGAAGGAATCTTTTGGTGGATCGCTGCGGCCTTTTCAAAAGCGTGCGCGCAGCCCAGCACATGCGCGTCGTGCAGCTGCGGTCCCACCAATTGCAAACCAAAAGGTCGATTTTCTTTTGAAAAACAGCAAGGTAAGCTAATGGCAGGCAGTCCCGCCAAATTAGCACCAATGGTGAAAATATCTTGCAAATACATCTGTAGCGGATCTTGAAATGCTCCACATGTGAACGTAGTCGTAGGTGCGGTCGGCATCGCGATGATCTGACATTTTTGAAAAGCCGCTTTAAACTGATCGATGACGCGCGTGCGCACCCTCTGCGCTTTTCGGTAGTAGGCGTCTTGATAACCTGACGAGAGGACATAAGTGCCAAGCAAGATCCGCTTTTTGACCTCAGGTCCAAACCCCTCTTGCTTCGAAAAATTGTACACCTCATCAAGCGTAGCGGCTCGCGCGGAGCGCGCGCCGTAGCGCACGCCATCAAAGCGCGCAAGATTCGTCGAAGCCTCTGCTGTAGCCAAAATGTAATACACAGCTATCGAATACTTGAGGAGATTAAGATCGATATCGACAATGCGTGCACCGAGCGCTTTAAACCGCTCAATCGACTCTTCAAACATCATTTTCCCAGAGCTATCGAGCATCTCTAAAAAATTCCAGGGCACACCGATAGTTAAACCCTTGATCGGTTGCTGCAGCTTCTGCACATAAGCCTCAGGCGGATGCTGCACGCTGGTTGAGTCGTGTTTGCAGTGGCGTCCGATCACTTCCATCACAAGCGCGGTGTCTTCTAAATTTGTGGTAAATGGCCCAATCTGATCCAGCGAAGAGGCAAACGCCACCAGTCCATAGCGCGAAACACGCCCATACGTCGGTTTGAAGCCCACAACCCCGCAAAATGCCGCAGGTTGGCGGATCGATCCACCCGTATCGCTACCAAAGGAAATGGGGCAAAGACGCGCCGCTACAGCCGCAGCCGAGCCGCCCGAAGATCCGCCAGGGGAGCAATTCAAATCCCATGGATTTTTCGTGAGGTGATAGGCTGAATTTTCAGTCGAAGAGCCCATCGCAAACTCATCGAGATTGGTTTTCCCAATCAAAAGCGCATCCTCCTCTTCAAGCAGGCGCGACACGGTCGCGTCAAAGACTGCGCGATAATTTTTCAAAAAGCGCGACGCGCATGTCGTGAGCTCACCTTTGATGTGGATGTTATCTTTCAGCGCAATCGGCACGCCCGCTAACTTCCCCAGAGGTCTGCCTGCTTTGCGCTTCAGGTCGAGCCTCTCCGCTTGCGCCATAGCGCGTTCAGATAATACGGAGAGAAAGGCTCCAATTTTGGGATCGTGTCGTCCGATGCGTTTGAGCGTCATTTCGACGATGTTGCGTGCGGAAAGTTCCCCTTTGCAAAAAAGATCGCGCAGGGCATGTGCAGATAAACGGTACATAAACTCTACTAACTGTTGGAAGTTTTGATGACAGGTGGGACGCGGATCATTCCGCCGACGTGCGCCGGCGCGTTGGCTAAGAAGGTTTCGCGCGGTAAAAGCTCGCCCACTTCATCCTCGCGCATCACATTGGACAGCGTCTCGAGCACGCGATTGCACGGCTCCACGCCTTCTGTCTCGACCTCATTCAACTGTTCAAAGTATTTCAAAAGGCTCGCTAGCTGAGATTGCAGTTTCTGTTTCTCTTCTGCTGTGCACTCAATCCGGCAGAGCTTGATCAACTTATCGATCTCGCTGTCTTTAAAGTCAGACATGGCTATCTCCCAATGTATCAAAGCTGCTAAACTATAGCCCTTTTCTGCCGCTAGTGTAAAGGAAAATGTGGACCCTACCCAAATTCGAGTTTATGCTGACCAAGGTGTTGATGGTGAAAGTCTTAGGCAGCTTTTAACCTGCCTAAACGAGACCATTGATCCCGCGCAGCATCAAGTGGCAACCCTTGATGCCCACACCCTCCTGAGTACTCCCTGGGAAGCATCAACCGCCCTTTTGATCATGCCAGGCGGCCGCGATCGCTACTACCACCAGCTCCTAGATGGTCCTGGGACAAATTGCCTGCGCGCTTTTGTGGCACAAGGTGGCGGCTATCTTGGCCTCTGCGCCGGGGCCTACTTTGCCTGCGCCACCATCGAGTTTGAAAAAGGGGCCCCCCTCGAGATCTGCGAGCAGCGCGCTCTTCAGTTTTTCCCTGGCCTAGCCAGGGGTCCAGCTTACGGCCCCGGCCTCTACGATTACGATTCTTTCAAGGGGGCCAGAGCCGCCCTCGTCGCTTGTCGCGGCCAGCTACACCGCCTCTACTTCAACGGCGGTTGCAGCTTCCATCTGCCCGAGCCTCTGCCAGGCATTGAAGTCATTGGCTCCTACAGCGATCTGCCCGGCACCCCTCCCGCCATCCTCTCGATCCCCTATCAGCGCGGCCGCGTTGTCTTAAGCGGCGTGCACTTCGAGTACAGCCCCAACACCTTAAGTCGCGGCGATGCTTATCTTGAACCCGTGATCGCGCTGCTCGCTGCGCATGAGCCTGCGCGCAAAGCGCTTTGCCGAGAGATTTTCAGCATGTTTGGAATTGTTGTTAAGAAAAGTTGATCTCGTGCACCTGGTTTTTTATGCATAGTCGAATTATGATTGCCGATTATACCGGCCTCTGATGAGAGGTAAAGGTTTATGCGACGAGATTTTGTCGATCGAAGCGACGTGGGAGGCCGAGGCAAACTTAAAGATATACCAGACTCTGTTGAGAGGTGAAGATTTATGCGACGAGATTTTGTCGATCGAAACGACGTGGAGGCCGAGGTAAACTTGAGTGAAAGTTGGCAAGGCCGAACGTCGCTTCCAGCGGCAAAAGATCAAGCAGAAATCTTTACAAATCACCGGAGTCCGGTATAAGTTGGCGAGGCTTAAGCGTCGTTTCCAGCGACAAAAGATCGAGCAGAAATCTTTTACAAATCACCAGAGGCCGGTATAAGCCTATTTTCGTTTTTTGTTGGTGACTTGAGGGAATATGTCTGAAGAAATTGATGTCTTGAAGCTGATCTGCTCTAGATTAGAAGAGAACAATATCCCTTACATGCTAACGGGCTCTTTGGCTGCGAATTTTTATGCTGTCCCTAGAATGACTAGAGACATTGATATTGTAGTTGAGATTTTTGATGAGGATGTTCTTAAGTTTTTTCAAGTTTTTCAAGATGAATTTTATATTGACAAATCGGCCATCCTAGAGGCTGTTAAACACGAGAGCATTTTCAACATCATTCATAGTGAACTTATTTTAAAAGTGGACTTTGTGATTCGCAAAAAGTCTGAGTATCGTAGTACGGAATTTCAGAGAAAACGCAGAATAAAGCTAGATGACATATCCATTTGGATTGTAGCTCCAGAGGATCTTATTATTTCAAAGCTAATATGGGCCAAAGACACCCTGTCGGATTTTCAGCTCAGGGATGTAAAAAACGTACTTGCTTCAACGAAGAATTTGGATACTGTATATATGGATGAATGGATCCGGAAATTAGATCTGGATCATGTTTATGAAAAGGCCAAAGCTGATGGATGACACGAGCCCAGAGATTGCGACAAGAGTCCGTCAAATGTTTCAAAAGAAATCCCCGATGGAGCGTCTTGAAATGGGATCTTCTATGTATGAAACCGCCAAATATCTTATGGCTCGCGCGATTGGCGAAGAGACTCGCATATGTTCATTAGCTGATATGCGTCAGGAGTTGTTTCTAAGATTCTATGGTAACGATTTTGATCATGCAACACGTCAAAAAATCTTAAGTCATCTTGGACCAGATTTTACTGCACTTTTAATTGAGGACCGGTATCGCTTTGAACATATTCCTAAAGCCGAGAAGCAGATGCCTTGGTGGAAGCTGCTGTATCCCCTCATCCAAGCGCGCCTATTGAGAGATAAGCCTGACAACTCCAAGCTTTTACAGATCTTGGGTCACCTTAAGGGGATACGCACATGGTGGGATATCAAGCATTGCATCGAGATCGCTCTGGAAAACATTAAGGATGGGGAGCGTATTTTTGATAGGGCATCAGAGATTAAAAACGCACCCGATCCTGATGGTATTATTGATGATATGTTTGCCGAGCTGCGCACTGTGCCTTATTTGCTCATGAAAGGGTTTAAGAATATAGTGTATTCTCCACGGGATGCCTTAGACTTTAAAGTGGAATTTGCTGGAAATACCTTTCACATCGAATCTACCTATGTACATGGCCCTGATTTTAAGACACAGGAGTACAAGTTCAATTCAAAACAAGCTCCAGGCACACCTATTTATAAGATATGGCCGGACAAGTTGATTCGTTTATTTAATAGTGTGTACAAAAGGAAAGAGGAGCAGATCCATCCTCACCAAGGCATAGCTTCTAGTTCGCTGATCTTTATGTTAACGGATTTAGAAGAGACATATGCACCTTGGTTGGAGCATGCTTCGATTCAAGGCGTGCATCCGATTCGCAAACTCATTTTGAGCTGGGATCTCCCTGTAGTTGTTTTTGGATGTGGCTCTGTTTATGAGCCAGACCCAAGTTCGTTTGGGGGTGTTTTCGGAACGCTATCCCCTTTTGATTGGACTAACTTTGGAGATCGTTACCTTAAAAAAGCTTATTAACCCGCGCCCCAAATTAGGTGACAACCTACTTGCTGCGGCTTTGCCATATCGATTCTCGCTCGGAATCCTTCGTATTCAAGAATATTATTCCTCACGAGAATCAATCTGGCTTTGCCTCGCAGCGCATTTTGTCACCTATATTGGGGCTCAGATTAATAAACCGATCTCTTCATACAGAAAACAGATGACAAATCACACGATTTTTTTTAAGATCATGAGCGAGATGTTTTATAACTTTAATTTTGGAGGATAGAGATGAAGTGTTTGAACGTGTTTGCCTTTTTCTTGGTGATCATTGGCGCGTTGAATTGGGGCCTATGGGGCTTTTTCCAATTTGATTTCGTCGCTTGGCTCTTTCATGGAAACACCACATGGCTTAGCCGTTTGGTCTATGCTATCGTTGGTTTGGCAGGTCTGTGGAGCTTGCGCATGATCCCAGCTTGCATGAAACTGTGCTGCAGCACTTCTTCTTGCAGCACAGACAAATCTGACAAAAGTAAAGAAGGCAAAGGTGGCGGCGGTGGCTGCTGCAAGATGTAATTTCCATTGAAATTGGAAGCGCAAAAGCTTGGCTTTTGCGCTTTTTTATATGCGGATTTGAACCACCCCCGCCAAGTGGCGGAGGTTTCTGGAGAATTCGATGAAAAAGTACACCTACACCCACTCAGCCGATTTTGAAGTGTTTCAAGAGGAGCTCTTTGATTGGCACATGCGCCCAGGCGCCTTGCAGCGCCTCCTGCCGCCGTGGCGCGATGTGCGTTTACTATTTCCTCCTGGCCAGCCTCAAGAAGTGGGCTCTCGAGTAGGTCTTAAAATCAAGTGGGGGCCGTTTTGGAAGAAATGGATCCTCGCGTATCGCGATTTCATCCCAGACCATGAATTTAGCGATGTGCAGATTCAGGGTCCATTTCGCTTCTACGAGCATTGCCACGTGGTCCGCGCACGCGATGCCGCCACCTCTAATCTAACAGATCAAATCACATACACCCCGCCGTGGTTTGTGCCTCAGAGGTGCATCCAAACTGAGTTTGAACACCTCTTCGCATGGCGCTGCGCTCTGATGCGCGCCGATTTCGAGCTCTTTAGCCGCTACGCGCGCGCGCCCATGCGCATCCTGCTCAGCGGTGCCAGCGGCTTCATCGGATCGCACATGAAGAGCTTCCTCGAGACAGCAGGGCATGAGGTGATACGCTTGGTGCGCCGCAAGGAAGATAGCCAAGATACGATCTACTGGGATCCCATTCATGGCGACGTCTCCAAAGAGCAATTCGAAGGGTTTGATGTCGTGATCCATTTAGCCGGGGAGAATATCGCTGCTGGCCGCTGGTCTAAGGCGCGCAAGGAACGGCTATTTCACAGCCGCTGCCGCGACACCTGGCTGCTTTCGCAAGCGCTTTGCCGCCTCTACCAGCCCCCCAAACTACTCATCACAGCCTCGGCTATCGGTTTTTACGGCCATCGCGGCGATGAAGAGCTCACAGAAGAAAGTTCCAAGGGGCAAGGCTTTCTTGCCGATCTCTGTTCCAAGTGGGAAGCTGCGACAGAGGCGATTGAAAACCGGGGCACACGCGTCGTGCACGCCCGCTTTGGCGCCGTTCTCAGCGCAAGGGGTGGGATGCTACGCCGCCTACTGCCCGCTTTCCGCCTAGGCCTCGGAGGAAATTTAGGCAGCGGTGAGCAATATTTAAGCTGGATTGGTATCGATGATCTGCTAGGCGCTCTCTACCACGCCCTCCGCACAGATGAGATCCAAGGCCCTCTCAATGTGGTAGCTCCTGAACCATTGCGCCAGAAGGAATTTGCCAAGATCCTAGCCAAACATCTTCATCGGCCTAGGCTCCTTAACCTACCCACTTTTGCCCTAAAATTAGCTCTGGGAGAGATGGCTGAAGAGCTCATGCTCGCCAGCGCGCGCGCTGTGCCTGAAAAGCTCCTCAAGACAGGGTATCAGTTCCGCTATCCAGACCTTGCCACAGCGCTTCAGTTCGTTCTTTGATTTGAAGAGGGACTATAGACAGTTTTAACGCAAAGACGCAAAGACGCCAAGGCTCGAAGACGCCAAGGGGAAACGAATTATAAAATTTTGCGTCTTCGCGCCTTGGCGTCTTCGCGTGTGATACCCTCTTAAAGCGCTTCTTTAAGCGGCGAGTTCGCGCTCGAGGCGCTCGCTCATGAGGTGGCAATCGCGGATTTTGGCGGCGTCTAAGTCGATCCAAGGAGCGCTTGAGTGGACGATGCGGTCGACACTGCTTAAGAAATCTTGCACGGCTTTTATGTATTTATCGCCCATGCGCTTAGCAAGTTGCTGCATCTCTTCTGAGTGTTTCATGAATTCAGTGCGCGCTTTGAGTTGAGCTTGAGTGATTTGCGCAGTGCTGCCCTCGTCCATGAGCACGACTAAGGAACCTACCGTGCTGTTGATTTTGTGTTTGATGTCGTGCAGCGCTTGCTTTAAGAGATCGAGATTTTTAACGCGGCGGCGGGGGTGATAAGCGCGCATTCTGCGTAATTTTTCCGACATAATTCCTCCAATGTCATTTAATTATATGATCAAATAAAAACAATTTAATTTCAATAATTACGAATTGTATTAGTTTTGATTGGTGTTAAGTCGCTGAGTTTGTCGTTGCAAAACATTTATGCTTAGACGTATAAAGGTTTCAAAAAACCAAAAGGTGTTCTATGGCCCCATGGATTTTCTCCCTGATCGCGCTTTTCGGCGTTTCCCTTCTTCTGGCTCAGCCGACCCCAGCGCCTACGCAACAAACACTGAGCGATGAAGCTTATGAGGGGGGGGGCCCTGATGACGAGAACGAAGATGAAGAGGATCAAGACGTGATCATCATGGAAGAGGATGATGATGACTCTCCTCAGAACTAAAGAGCCAATTGCAAAACTCTTCGACGCTTAAAATCGCTCTTTTGTACCCCATCGCGTCCGTGCCTCCTCGCCTACCCTCTCGGGTAGGCCGCCGTCAACGCGTCGGACAGGCTAAGCCTGCCTACGCAATGGGGTGCAAAATCTTCGATTTTAAGCTGTCGTGGAGTTTCACAACTGCCTCTAAACTCTAACATAGCTCAATCCCAGGCTCTTTAAAGACGGTTCACTCGAACCGTCTCTTTGTTTCACAAAACATGTAATTAAATGTAATTAAGTCGCGTGACTTAATTATTATAATTATTTAGTTGCTATATTAATTAGTTGTTTCTAATATAAAAATAAAGCAAAACAGATACAGTATTGGGCAACGGTTGAGGAGGCGAAATGGAGACGAAAGTGGAAGGAAACCCCTGGTTAGAGATCTGGGTACGTCCAAAAGAGACAATTCGCAAAATCATCACCGTCGATCCCAAGTACAAGTATTGGATTTTATGTGTTCTATACGGCTTGCCGATGGGACTGAATATGGCTCAGAGCTCTTCACTGGCGGCGCATGTGCCGATGTGGGCCGTTGTGATCGGGGCGCTTATCGTTTCAGGTCTGCTGGGCTGGATCGGGATCACTGTCACGACCGCGCTGCTGTTTTGGACAGGCAAATGGATCGGTGGCACAGGGCGTTTTGATACCGTGCGCACTGCTGTGGCTTGGTCCAATGTGCCTAACATCATCACGACCATCACTTGGGTGGCTTTAATAGCTGTCTTTGGAACACAGCTTTTTTGTAAAGATTTCGCCGAGACACCTTTTTTTGGATATGAAGCGGGAACGGTCTTTTTAGTCTTCCTGCTGCAATCGATCGCCTCGATTTGGGGATTTATCATGCTTCTCAATGGCTTATCGGAGGTTCAAGGGTTTTCTTTATGGCGAGCCGTACTGAATGTCATCATCCCATTTCTCATCGTTGTCGCTGCGATCTGGCTGGTGGGATGGGTCATGTGGGGAACGGCTCATATTGCAAATTAACATAATAGAGGGAGAAAGGGGATATGGGATTCAATTATAAGCAAATTATGAAAAGCGGTTTTTTATCATCGGTGGCATTGCTCACCTTAACATTCAGTCCATTGCAAGCAGCGGGAGCTGCCAGCAAAAGTCCTGCGCCAGCAGCTCAAGGTGGAGCGGCTGTCACAGATGTGAACTGGAAAGAGTTTCACGCAGTATCGAGCAATTGCAAAATGAAATTCCCATCATCTCCTGACCATCTTTCAGAGAACATGCGTCTGCCTGAAGAGGGTTTTGATCTGAAATACGATGCGTATATCTCAGCGGTGGATCAAAAGACTGTTTTCTTGCTCCTCGTGGCGCAGTATCCAGATTTTGTCGACGAGACCTATGCGCGTATGAGTTTAGAGAGCTTTTTGAACGGTATTCTGACTCACAATCCCAACAACCAGCTGATCTTCGCCGATCTCTCCCTTGTCGACGGACATGAAGCGCTTGATTTCTTCATCCGCACAGGTGGCGTCTATTTCAAAGGCCGCGCGCTGATGGTGAAAAACAGCCTTTACCTCATGGCGATGGAGTGTGAAGTGCAAAACTACGACGAAAAGAACTACAATACATTTGTTAACTCGTTCCAATTGCAGAAATAACGCAAAGACGAATTGAGTCCCAAGTTCCTAGAGATGGGAGAGGTTTTCACCTCTCCCATTTTGTTTATACATTAGCGAATACCTCTTTGATTCAGCACAATACGAGCAGCATTTATGAATTCTCGCTGGTTTTTAGCTGTTTACCACTCTGTTAGAACGTGAGCTGCAGCTGGGCTTGTGCATAGGGCGCGCCGTTGAACTTGTAGTACTTGGCATGGTGGTCGGCGTGGTCTTTGATCACGATCCAGCCGCCCAAGTTCCAGCCGCCGCCGGCGGTGAATGAGACCCAGGGCTCGGTGTGGTATTTGAGGTTGAGCTCGACGCCGCTCGAATAAACTTCAAAGATGGCGTGGTGGTACTTGCCGATCCCTTCATGTGCGCGGAAAGGGTAGCGGTAGGGTCTTCCAAAGGCGGTGCCTTGGAGGATGGCGCACCAGTTTTTAGCCATGGCGTAGGTGACGGAGATATTGATCGGGTAGATGGCGTTGATGCGCCAGCGATCAGAGGCTTGCCAATCGATGCCGAGGATGGGGAGCAGGTAGCCGTTTTTAACGCCGACGTAGCCCCACCAGCCGACGTGCAGGCCGAGCCTTGGTGTGTAGGCGTATCTACCCCACATCAGGCCGCCGTAGACGCCAGATTGGCCGTAATCAAAGGTGGTGGCATCGACGGTGGCGGAGGTTTCGAGGACCCAGCGCCAATCTTTGATCGAGGTGCTGATCCAGGCCAGCGAAGCGGTGGCGAGGTGGTATTCATCTTCGCGGAAGCGGGGATTGGCGTGCCAATCAAAGTCCATGAAGCCGTAGCCGGCTTGCCAGCTGAGCGCGTTGTCTTGGTTAAGGAAGTGGGAGTAGTAGAGAAAGGCATGGGCATCGCTGTATCTGACATGGGAATCGCGCACAGAGTGAGTGGTGAACTTGGCTTTACCGATGCGCCTGTATTCCCCTTCCAGATGCACGGGGTGATGGGGGTTGATGAAGCTGTAATCGGTGATGAGCTGAAAGGATGAGGTGAGCGCAAAAACAGGAAGCAGGTAGCGTATACTGCTCCCGGCCCGATCTTGTGAATTTTTTTTGACATCTTTTAAGCCCTGGCAGCTGCCTTCGCGCTCGCTAGCTGCTCTGGAGATTGCGTCGCGCTCCAGGCGGCTGCCAGGACTCAAAATCTTGTCGAAAAAATTCACAATCTTAGACCGGGAACAGTATATTTTCACAAGCGACTCCAAAAGCTGAATACTAAAGAGCCAATTGCAAAACCCTTCGACGCGTAAAATCGCCCTTTTGCACCCCATCGCGTCCGCGCCTACCCTCTCGGGTAAGCCGTCGTCAACGCGTCGGACAGGCAAGCTGACGCTCTGACAGTGGCCTACGGCAATGGGGTTCAAAACCTTCGATTTTCCACTGTCGTGGAGTTTTGCAACTGCCTCTAAAAATTTTGCATTATGGCGAAAGTGGGATTTACAGGCAAATTAAGCAGCGGAGTTGTGAGGCTTCGTAGTTTTGGTACGCAAGCACGATCGACAATAGGAAGAAAAGCGGGGATGAAACACAGAGTCACGGAGAACTCAGGGTTTTCACAGAGGCTCCTCTTTCGCTTCGTGCGCGAAAGCATTTGTAAACATTTCTACATATACCGGACTCCAATGATTTGTAAAAGATTTCTGCTCGATCTTTTGTCGCTGGAAACGACGCTTAAGCATCGCCAACTTATCCTCAAGTTTGCCTCGGCTTCCACGTCGCTTCGATCGACAAAATCTCGTCGCATAAACCTTTACCTCTCACCAGAGGTCGGTATAGCACGAATGATTTTTTCTACTTTGCAAAATAAGGCGACTCTTTTACGTTGAGCTTATGGGACGCTTATTAAGACTCATTTTCCTTTTGCTCTGCTGCGCTTTTTTGGAAGGAGCGGAGTCGGAACCTGTCTGCATTTTAAATGAATTGAATCGCCCTTACCATCAGCCTCAAAATTTTCGCACGGTGCTGAGTGCGTTGCATAGTTGTCATGCAATGCAGCCTTCGACGATGGGTTTGAAAAATTTACGCATTTCAGGCAGCGGCCAGTTCTCTGCCGCAGAGCTTGGCTTTATTAAAAATCAGCTTTGCGGCGCGCATCTGACTATCGTTGACTTAAGGCAGGAGTCGCATGGATTTGTCAATGGCATGGCGATCAGTTGGTTTGCCGCTCGAGATACTGCCAACCGCGGTCAAACATTAGAGCAGATCGATGCAGATGAAAGAAGTAAGCTTGCAGATATGCTCAAGCAAGGTCGTGTGACGATTTTTTCCGTCGTTAAAAAAGGGCAAGACGACAACATTGTTGAAACGGTGGATGTTTCATTTAAAGCTGTGAGCGTGGCTCAAGAACAGCAAGTTTGCGCATCTCAAAATGTGGGTTACATACGCATCCCTGTGAGGGATCATACACGCCCTTCCGATGCCGAGGTGGAGCGCTTTTTAGATTTTCTCAAAACATTGCCAGAGGGGATGTGGCTGCATTTTCATTGTGCAGAGGGGTGGGGTAGGACGACCACGTTCATGTGCATGTACGATATGTTGCGCAATGCCAAGAAAGTCTCCTTGGATGATATCCTCAAGCGCCAACACATGCTGGGTGGAAAAAACATGTTAGCTCTGCCTGCCCCTTCTGATTGGACTTATCCAAATGCTCAAGCCAGACTTGATTTCCTGCGTAGATTTTACGCTTTCTGCAAAGAGACAGATCCCCTCAAAAGCAGCTGGTCTACGTACCTGAATAGCAATGCCGCTGCTTTGAAGTGAGAGCTTTCCCCTTATTTTGAGAAGAGCGAGAGGGTGGTCTGGCCGCCGAGCATGCGCAGCAGCTCTTGTTCGCGCTCTTGAGAGCTTAAGAGTTTGATTTGTGTCGTGGTGCGCCCTTGATATTGGGCTTTTTGCACCGAGAAGTGGGTCTGGGCCTTGGATGCGACTTGGGGGAAGTGGGTGATGCAAATCACTTGACGGCTACTTCCTAGCTCAGCGAGTTTTTCTCCGATGAGGGTTGCGGTTGTGCCGCCGACGTTGGCGTCGATCTCGTCGAAGATCAAGGTGGGTGTGGCGTTTTGATCAGCGAGCGCGACTTTGATGGCGAAGAGTAGGCGAGAGAGTTCGCCGCCGCTCGAGTGCTCGCTGACAAGGCCAGGGGATTCACCGGGATTGGCCGCGAGCCAGAAGAGGATAGCGTCATCGCCGCTCAGCGTGCGTGTTCCTGCCTGGATTTGGATTTTCAGCTTAGCTTGAGGCATGTTGAGCTCTTGTAGGGCATTAGTCAGGAGCTTTTCCAACTTGGCGGCATTGCGCTGGCGCAGCGCGGTGAGCTTGAGCGCGAGATTTTGCGTTTGGGCGCGCGCGATAGCGATTTCTTGGCGTAGTTTTTCCATATCATCACTGAGAGTTTCGTATTGCTGCAGTGCTGCTTGGAGCTTTTCTTTGAAAGCTTGGATCTCAGCAAAAGTGCTTCCATACTTGCGCTTGAGCTTCTGAATGGCGCTTAAACGCTCTTCGAGAAATTCAAAGGCTTTGGGATCGCGATCGAGCGTTTCATGGTAGGTTTCAAGCAGGTGGGAAGCCTCTTGCAGAGACAAACGCGCTTGATCGAAGTATTGGAGTGGCTCTTTGAATGCGGGATCGAATTTGGCCAGGCTGTCAGTGGTTTTATACAGTCTGGGTAGCTCTGAGAGGAGTTCTGTGAGTTGCTCGACCGCGGGGGAGAGTTTTTCCAGGATCTGCTGTGTATTGGCGATGCGCTGATACTTCTCAAAGAGGTGGTCCTCTTCCCCTTCTTTGAGGGCGAGGGTTTCGATCTCTTGGAGCTGGTAGCGGAAGGTGTCTTCTTCGCGGGCGCGCAAGCGATCTTTTTCTTCGAGCCCACTTAATGCGCGCTGCAAGCTGCGCTCATGGGCATAGGCGCTTTGGTAGGCGCTTAAGGCTTGAGAGTGTTTTCCGAAGAGGTCGAGCAGGCTGAGTTGCTCTTCGCTGGAGCGCAGGATGTGGTGGGCGCTTTGATCGACGAGGTCGATCAGAAAGCGGCCGACTTTTTGCAGGAAAGGGAGTGGCACGGGTCTGCAGTTGAGCGTGGTGCGGTTTTTGCCTTCGCGGCTGATCTCGCGCCGAATGATGAGTGGATCGTTGGGCTCAAATGGGATGGCGCCCTCTTCGAGCAGGGCGTGCAGTAGAGGCAGTGTTGCGATGTCAAAGGTAGCTTCCACCATGGCGCTCTCAGCGCCCGAGCGGATGAGAGCTGTATCTGCGCGATTTCCAAGTGTGAGAGCGATAGCTTCGAGGATGGCGGTTTTACCAGCGCCAGTTTCACCTGTGATGCCGTTGAATGCTGGTCCAAACTGGATTTCAGCGTGTTCAACGAGAACAAAATTACTCAGGATGAGAGAGTGAAGCATTGAGAATTTCCTCTTTCGTCTTGAAATGCATTTTTGCGACTTGGGGAAGGATTTGGGGACCGTGCTTGCGCACAAGCGCTTTGCCGGCGCGGATCACGAGGTGGGAAGCGCCCTTGGGCAGCTCGAGTCCAACCTCTTGACTTAAGCGGTCGATGCCGTCGACGAAGGCGGCTCTAGCCAAAATCGAGGCGGCAGCCACGACAGGGTCGCTCTCCCCACCATGGCGCTGCGTGAGATCGATCTCGATCTCTTTGCGCTTCAGCGCATCGATGACCACGCGTTCGCTGGCAAATTGGTCGATCGTAGCTGTATGGCAGCCGGTCTTTTGGGCCAGTTCGGTGATGGCGGTAGCATGGCCCCAGCCGAGCAGATGGTTGAGATTGTGGAATTTCTCGTAAAGTTCGTTGTATTTGGGAGGAGAGATGCGCACAATCGCGTGGACGCACAGCTCGCGGATCTGCTTTGCGAATTTGAGGATGGTCGGATCAGAGAGGCGTTTGCTGTCGCGCACTCCAATTTTGATGAGCTCGCGAATTTTAGCTTCGTCGGCATAGACTCCAGCAATGCAAAGGGGGCCAAAAAAATCTCCTTTGCCAGCTTCATCGATCCCGATGCGCGGTGTCATATCAACTTCAATTTCAGGATAGGAAAAGGCCAGTTCGCCTAAAATCTCGGGCTCTAAGTAGAACTGGATGAAATCTTTCATCTCTTTGCCTTGCACCGTGAGCTTGCCCGAGGTGTAAAGAGTGCAAGAGACCCCCTTTTTCAAAGCAGCAAAGAGGGTGTACTGGGGCTGGGTGATTTCAAAACCTTGTTCAACGAGGTCGTGGCGCAGCTTATCTGCCAGCTTTAAGTCGATGGTTGCTACGAAACAGGAGGTTTTTTCTTTAGGCATGCGTACTGAGGCTTTAAACTGAGGAGCCAATTGCAAAACCCAAGGCTTAGCCTATTGCAATGGTGCTCAAAATTTTCGATTTTCCACTGTCGTAGAGTGTTACAACAGCCTCTTTGGTTTTGCATTTTAGCTTGCTTTGCAAAAAAAACAAGCTAATATTAGTGTTTCAACCCAATTTATGCGCCATGAGGAGGAGTATGAGTGAGGAGCTTAAGCGCGTGGGAGCGATGCTAAAGTCTAAGAGGAATGAACATAATTTGTCTTTGAAAGAGGTGGAGAATTCGACGTCGATCCGCTCCTCTTACTTAGAGGCGATAGAAGAGGGCACTGTGGAGCAGTACATCTCTGGCGTGTATGCGCTGGGATTTATCAAGCAGTACGGCAATTTTCTAGGTTTGGATATGGAAGGGATGGTCCGGGATAATCCCCAGGTTTTCCGCATGCCTCAAGAGAAGCATGAGTTTGATTATGGGATCGGCACACTCGAAGTGCGTGGCTCGATGGGTGGCGGCGTCAAGTGGCTTCCTAACCTGCTATGGGCGGGAGCGGCGGCACTCATACTGGGATTAGCTTGGTATTTGGCTAAATTTCTCGGCATCCTTTAACCTTTTGGTTGCATGACAGAGCCTGCATTCACAAATCGCCTGATCCACGAAAAATCGCCCTATCTGTTGCAGCATGCGCACAATCCGGTGGACTGGTATCCGTGGGGCAAAGAGGCGTTTGAGGCGGCTAAAAACCTTGATCGCCCGATTTTTCTGTCGATTGGTTATGCCACTTGCCACTGGTGCCACGTCATGGAGGAGGAATCCTTCTCCAATCTTGAAATTGCGCGCATGATGAACGAGACGTTCATCAATATCAAAGTCGACAGAGAAGAGATGCCCGAGGTTGACGGCATGTACATGGAGTTTGCGCAGGCACTCATGTCATCAGCTGGCGGCTGGCCGCTCAATGTGATCTTAACCCCAGATCTTAAGCCTTTTTTTGCCGTGACGTATCTGCCGCCCGATAGCCGACGTGGTCTGATCGGCTTAAAGCAGTTCATGCTGCAGATCAAAGATCTTTGGCAAGGGGATGAGCGCAAATTACTGCAGGATCAAGCGGATAAAATTGTCGAGATTTTCGAGCGCGCTGCGATCACGATTGGGCAAGATTTGCCCACGCAGACGCACATTGAAAACGCCATTGAAATGCTCTTTGGCCTAGCCGATCCGATCTTTGGCGGGCTGAAGGGAGAGCCAAAATTTCCCATGGGGTATCAGTCGACTTTTTTACTCGAATACGCGCGCGCCAAAGGGGACAGTCGCTCCCTGTTTTGTGCAGAACTGACGTTTGGTATGATGGCGCGCGGAGGGATCTACGATCACTTAGGCGGCGGCTTTTCCCGCTATTCTGTCGATGAGCGCTGGATGATTCCCCACTTCGAGAAGATGCTTTACGACAATGCGATTCTAGCGCGCGCCTATACCGAAGCGTGGCGCTACACTAAGAAAGAGAGCTATAAAACCGTCGCTCAAGAGACGCTGAACTACATCTTGTGCGAGATGACGGATGCCGACGGGGGGTTTTACTCAGCAGAAGATGCCGACTCAGATGGGCATGAAGGGCTATTCTACACGTGGACTCCGCAAGAAGTGCGCGATCTGCTTTCTCCTGAAGATGCCGGGCTTTTCTGCCAATTCTACGGGGTCACCTCAGAGGGCAATTTTGAAGGGAGAAGTGCCCTCCACATGGCGCTGCCGATCGAAGAGTTTGCTGAGGTGCGCAAGCTGGATGTGAAAGAGCTTGAGTCGAGGCTTGCTCGCTGCAAAAACCTCCTGCTTAAACGCCGAGAAACGCGTCCACATCCGTTTAAAGACGACAAGATCTTGACTGCTTGGAATGGCTTAACAATCGACGCCTTTGCCGTGGCTGCAGCGGCTTTCCATAAACCCAAATACTCTGATGCTGCTATCAAGGCAGCAGAGTTCTTAAAGGGGCATTTATGGAAAGAGGGTAAGCTTTTGCGCCGCTATCGCGGCGGGGAAGCGCGTTTTGATGCCAGTTTGGAAGATCACGCTTTTCTCATCAAAGGATTGCTCACGCTCTTTGATCACGGGTTTGGCACACAGTGGCTCGAGTGGGCCCTCGCGCTTACAGAGATCCTTGAGAAACATTTTAAAGTCGATGGCGGAGCCTTTTATCTATCGCAAACAAATGGCCATTTATTGATCCGCCTCTGCGAGTTTTACGATGGCGCAGAGCCTTCGGGCAACGCAGTGCATGCAGAAAATTTACAGCGCCTCTATCAGATCACTTCCGATAGTAAATACCTTGCGCAAGCGGAAGATATCTTTAAAGCTGTGAAGACGCTGATTGAGACCTATCCTCCCGGGATGTGCTACCATCTGATCGCTCTGCAGCGCTATTTTGATAAGCAAGCGCCCACGGTCGTGGTCGCGCTCGATGAGGAGCGTAGCTTAGAAGAGGAGGTGCGAGTAGCGCTCCTGACGCAATTTACGCCGCATCTAGTGACTGTTTGGAAGCAGGCCAAAGACCCCTTGCTGGATAAACTGGCGCCTTCTATGGTTGATAAAAAAACCATCGATGGTCAGACTGCAGTATACATTTGTAGACAAGACCATTGTGAAGCGCCGCTGATTGACCGCGATGTCATTGTGCAGGCGCTCAAAGATTTGTGAGGTGAACCATGATCTCGACTCTCGTTGGAGATTATCTTTTATTGAGTGAGCTGGGCAGAGGAGCACTGGGTACGACCTATCTTGCGGAACATACGCTTTTAAAGCGCCGCTTTGTGCTTAAAATCCTCCCAGAGGAACTCAGCCGTAATCCCGAGGTTGTCGCACGCTTTGAAAAGCATATCGCTGCGCTCACGCAGCTCGATCATCCTGGCATTGCGCAAATTGAAAATGCCCAGCATGTCGATGGGCATCTCTGCCTTATCTCTGAAGCTGTTTTGAATGCAAACGGCGAATCGCTCAATCTCGCACAATACTTGCGCAAAAAACACCACGAGCTCAATGAAGAGTTGATTCTGAGCATCGCTAAGCAGATCGCCTCCGCGCTCGATTATGGGCATGCCCAAAAGCTTGGTGAAGAGCGCTTTTGCCATGGAGCGCTTAAACTCAACAACATCGCCATCCGCGAGGAAGCCAATGGCGTGCGCGTGGTGCTCACCGACTTTGGCCTCTCAAAAGTTGTAGGACCGCTAGCCATGCTCAGCCGTACCTTCTACACCGTCGCTAAATCGCTTGGCTCACATCTCGGCTTTGAAATCGATACAGAGCGTTATGCATCCGATGCAGCCGACGCCACCAAGGTAGCGCGCTTGCAAAGTGCCTTTGCGCAACATTTTCTATTTCTGCCCCCCGAGCAAAAATGGGGCACCGTCTTACAGCCCCACGTGCGCGGTGATATCTACGCCTTTGGCGTATTGCTCTACTACTTGCTTCTAGGCGAGTTCCCAGAGGGGTATTTCGATCTGCCCTCCAAGCGCCTTAGCGATCTTAAATGGAATTGGGATCTTCTCGTTTGCCGCTGCTTGCAAAGCGATCCTGCCAGGCGTCCAGAACCACTCCTACCCAAGATCGATGAGTTTTTGGCCCTAGGTTCTATGAGCTCGGATGCTTCAATGCAAAAAAATCATTCGAAGCCCGTGCTGAAACCCAAAGAGATCGTGCGCCCTACCTTCGACGCCGATCCCAGCGCGATCTTCCAGACCGAATTGCAGATTGCGCCCTATCGCCCTGAGCAGGCTGACCCGCAGGAGCTAGAGCCTATGCAAACAGAGATGGCCGTGATCCCCGCAGGCACCTATCTGCGTGGCAGCAATCAAGGCGGTCGCGATGAAATGCCGCGTCACGTTGTGCACACGCGCGCCTTTGCGATCGATATCCATCCTGTGTCTAACGAACAATTTGTGCTTTTCCTCGAAGCGATGGGTGGCGAAAAAGATAGCAATAACAACGACATCATCCGTCTGCGTGACTCGCGCGTCAAACGCGCCGCTGGCAAACTCAACATCGAATCTGGTTACGCCAAACACCCCGTCGTGGGTGTCACCTGGTACGGCGCTCTGGCCTACGCCAAATGGGCCGGCAAACGCCTCCCCACAGAAGCTGAATGGGAAATTGCAGCCTACGGTGGAAGGGAAGATTTCCTATTCCCTACAGGCAATCTGATCGAGCGTTCCCAAGCCAATTTCTTCAGCTCAGACACAACACCTGTCATGAGCTACCAACCCAACGGCTATGGTCTCTACGACATGGCTGGCAACGTCTACGAGTGGTGCCAAGATTGGTACGACTACCACTTCTACGACATCTCAGCGCAAGAGCCTAACAATCCCACAGGTCCCGCTCAAGGCGTCTACCGCGTGCTGCGCGGCGGCTGCTGGAAGAGCTCCAAAGAGGATATGCGCTGCGCCCATCGCCATCGCAACAACCCCGGCCTCATGAACGGCACCTACGGCTTCCGCTGCGCTGCCGACGTCGAAGGTTGATGATCAACGCAAAGACGCCAAGCCGCAAAGCCGCAAAGATTTATAAATCATGGACGACTCTTTCAAGGCCCCTTCATCTAAGCTCTCTAATGCTTGAGCAGGGATGGAGGGAAAGTTGGGTTACACATTTTCAATTTTCTCTGCGTCTTTGCGTTGATATCATCCATGCAGTCTTTAAAGAACATATAGTCGCTATGTTAACAAAAACGGCCAAGGCTTCAGTTAAAAGGCGGACATGGGCACGATTGAGTTGCTCTTCGCTCTATTTCTTGGGTTGCTAAAAAAATCCTTTAACTTCATAAAAGTTTATGGAGGAATGGATGGCAGATAGAAGGTCGTCAGCTACGACTGTAGCACAGTTAAAAAAGGCCACGCTGAAGCGCGTTTTAGGGGTGTTTGATCTCTTTGCGGTGGGGTATGGGGATTTAGGCTCATCGATCTACTACGCTTTGGGTGTGACGGCGCTTTTTTCTCTAGGGACCACGCCGATTTCGCTCACGCTGGCAGGGCTTGTCTTTATCTGTACTGCGCTAACTTATGCTGAGATGACCTCGACCTTTCATGAGTCGGGCGGATCGGCTAGTTTTGCGCGCCATGCGTTCAACGATCTCATCTCCTTCATCGCAGGCTGGGGTCTGCTGCTCGATTACATCGTCACGATTGCGATTTCGGCGTTTGCCGCGGGCCCTTACCTGGGGTATTTCTTTAAGGATCTGCATCTCATCCCTGTGCAAATCGCCTTCACGTTGATGCTGATTTTCTCCATCTTCATTGTCAATGTGATTGGAGTAAAGCAATCGACGCGCATCAGTCTAGTGCTGACTGGTTTTACGGTATTGCTACAGGCTTTAGTGATCGCGATTGGTTTTAGCACGATACTCGATGTGCCTTTGATCGTCGATCATATGCGCATCGGCGTGCCTAATGTGGACTGGTCGCCTTCATGGACCGATTTCTTTAAGGGAACTGCCATGGCGATGGTCGCCTACACTGGGATCGAGTCGATTGCGCAGCTTGCAGCTGAGGCGGAGCGCCCTGTGCGCACCGTGCCGCGAGCGATTGTGCTGACAATGATAGTGCTGCTTGTCGTTTACATCGGCATTTCTGTCGTAGCGCTTTCAGGTCTTTCACCGCAGGAACTTGGCACAAAATATCTCACCAACCCGATTGCGGGCATTGTAGACAGCCTGCCTTTTGGCAAGGCTCTACTCTCACCAGCGATTGCGATCGTAGCGGCAGTTGTTTTGGCGGTGGCATCGAATGCTGGCCTGATCGGAGCCTCCCGCCTCTCCTACAACATGGGTGAGTACTACCAGCTACCACGCCTCTTCTACCGCGTGCATCCCCGCCTGCGCACACCGATTTTTGCGCTTGGTTTTTTTGCCATCGTAGCTTGCTTGGTGGTCTTGGGCAGCCGCGGCAATCTCGATTTTCTGGCCGATCTTTACAACTTTGGTGCGATGATCGCTTTCTTCTTTGCGCACCTCTCTTTGATTGTGCTGCGCATCAAAAAACCTCACCTGAAACGCCCTTTTAGAGCGCCGCTCAACATCACGATCCGCGGTTACTCGATTCCGCTCACGGCTGTGGTCGGAGCAATTGCGACCTTCTCCGTTTGGTGTCTGGTCGTGATCACGAAACCCGATGGAAGGTATTTAGGACTAGCCTGGATGGCTTTTGGGCTGTTCATGTATTTCCAATTTCGCAAGAGACGGCAGATGAAGGCCACAGGACATGTGGCGATCGAGCAAGTCGAGATTCCAGGCTATGAGCCGATGCAGATCAAGAAGATTCTGGTGCCAACGCGCGGAGGCAAAGAGACAGAGGCTGTACAGATGGCTTGTGAAATTGCCAAAATGCACGGTGCGCATGTCACAGCCGTGCAAGTTCTCGAGATCCCTTCGACCCTCCCCCTCGACCTCAAAATCCCCCAGCGCCTTGCACAAGCTGAGGCGATCCTCCAACGCGCCGAAGCGATTGCGCGCGATTTCAACATCGACATCGACCTGCAAGTCGTGCGTGCGCGTTCACTGGCCGATTCCATCGTCGAAATCGCCGAAAAAGGCAAATTCGACCTGATCGTCATCGGCGCCATCAAAGTGCCCGGCCGCGCAGAAGAGAAGGGCCTAGGCCCTATCACAGAAAAGATCTTGCGCAAGGCACCTTGCCGCGTCTGGATCTGCGCCACCGACCACGAAAAATAAGCCTTAAGTGATCAAACTAGTTTTACAACCAACTAAATGTTAACTATTTATGACGCAAGCATCCTTTTTTGACCAAAATTGGGTAAAACACCCTCCGTAAAATATCCAATTTGGGATCAGGATCTGTAGTGCCAAGCCCAAAAAATCCCATCCCATCATCACTTTGCCATTTTATTTAGTCAGTCAGTTGCAAAGACTTTGCAGCGACCTTTGGAGATTTTAAAAATAAGAGTCAGTTGCAAAACTCACGACAGCGGAAAATCGAAGATTTTTGCAATAGGCTCGTAACTTAGAGCAAGTGGCAGGCGGCGAAGTGGCCGGGCTGGATTAATTTGAGCGCGGGGCGCACGGTGTGGCAGATCTCTTTGGCAAATGGACAGCGAGAAACGAAGGGGCAGCCTTGGGGTGGATGCAGGGATGAGGGTGGCTCGCCTTTAAGGAAAAGGCGTGTGCGACTGCGCTCGAGTTTGGGGTCGGGGATCGAGATGGCGGAGAGGAGCGCTTGGGTGTAGGGGTGCAGGGGTGTGTGGTAGAGCGCTTCAGAGGGTGCGATTTCGACGATTTGGCCGAGATACATGACGGCGACGCGATCAGAGATGTATTTGACCATGGCCAGATCGTGCGCGATGAAGAGGTAGGTGAGACCCATTTCGCGCTGCAACGCTTTGAGGAGATTGACGATCTGGGCTTGGACGGAGACGTCGAGGGCTGAGATCGGTTCGTCACAGACGATGAAGCGGGGATTGAGGGCGAGTGCGCGGGCGATGCCGATGCGTTGGCGCTGGCCGCCGCTAAATTCGTGGGGGAAACGCCCGAGGAAATTACCGGAGAGTCCAACGAGTTCAAAGAGCTCATGCACGCGGCTGACGATTTCGCGTTCGCTCGCGACGCGGTGGATGATGAGGGGTTCTGCAACGATGTCGGCGGCTGTCATACGCGGGTTGAGGGAAGCGTAGGGGTCTTGGAAGATGATCTGCGCTTGCCGGCGAAAGAGGTGCAGCTCTGAGCGCGAATAGGTGAGCAGATTCTGGTTTTCAAAGATAAGTTCGCCCGAGGTGGGTTCTTCTAGGCGGAGTAAACAGCGTCCAGTGGTGGATTTACCGCAGCCGCTCTCTCCGACTAAACCGAGTGTTTCACCTGGATAGATCTCGAACGAGATGTCGTTGATGGCATGGACTTCGCGTTGTTTCGTCGCGAAGGCTTTCTTGAGATTTTTAACGGCAATCAGCGGCTGGGTCATTTTTGTGCCTCTGTTTTAGCCCCTGTTTTAGCCCTGGAATCGTATTTGTGGCAGGCGGCGAGGTGTTCTTGGCCAACTAGGCTTAAAGTAGGCACCTCTTGGGCACAGATGCGCATGGCTTGGTCGCAGCGTGCGCAGAACGCGCAGCCTTTCAGCGGCAGCGCGAGATTAGGTGGGACCCCTTCGATTGGGTTTAAAGGCTGTGATTTGGGTTGATGTAGGCGCGGGATGGCTTGGAGCAGCTTTTGCGTGTAGGGGTGCTTGGGAGCGTAAAAGAGCTCATCGATAGGGGCGCTCTCAACGATTTTACCTCCGTACATCACCATGACGCGATCACAAAAGCGCGCCACAATGCTTAAATCATGCGTGATGAGCAGGATCCCCATGCGCAACTCCTGTTGGATCTGTTTGAGCAAATCTAAGATCTGTGCTTGGATCGTCACATCGAGCGCTGTGGTAGGCTCGTCAGCGATCAGCAGTCGCGGATGGCAGGCGAGTGAAATGGCGATCATGACGCGCTGGCGCATGCCGCCGCTGAGCGTGAAGGGGTAGGCGTCGAAACGCTCTTCAGGATGGGAAATGCCGACTTTCTGAAGCAGCTCAAGCGCACGCTTGCGCGCCTCATCCTTCGAGAGGAGGGGAAAGTGGCGCAGGATCCCTTCGAGGATCTGCTGGCCGATACGTGTGGTGGGGTTGAGCGAGGTCATCGGATCTTGAAAAATCATGCCGATCTCTTTGCCGCGCACCCTTTGCATCTCTTGTTCAGATAACGTGATGAGATTCTGCCCTTGGTAGTTGGCCACACCTGTGAGCAGGGTCGTATGCTCTGGAAGAAGTTGCACGAGGGCTTTAGCTGTGGCGCTTTTACCGCTGCCCGATTCACCGACGATCGCGACAGTTTCGCTTGACAGGATTTTAAAACTGACGCCGCGTACAGCGTGCACCAGTCTTCCTTGAGTGCGGAATTGCACGTCGAGATTTTCCACAGTCAAAAGATCGCTCATTTGCGCAACCTCGGGTCAAATGCATCGCGCAGGCCATCTCCCAAAAGATTGAAGCTGAGCATCGTTAAGCTGATGAAGGTCGCTGGAAAAAATAGGCGCCAGGGGTAATAGCGCAGCGCTGGCAAGCCATCGTTGGCCATCGTGCCCCAGCTGGCGATCGGCGCTTGCACGCCAAGGCCTAGAAAACTTAAAAACGCCTCAGCAAAAATCGCACTGGGGATGGTCAGAGTGAGGGTCACGATGATTGGGCCCATGGCATTGGGGATGAGATGACGCGTTAAAATTCTCCAGCGCGAGGCTCCTAAGGCTCCCGCAGCTTTGACGTAGTCGAGTTGATTGATCTGTAGGATTTGGCCGCGCACAATCCGCGCCATGTTGATCCAGCCTGTCAAGGTGAGGGCGATGATGATCGTCATCACACCTGAGCCGATGATCACCATGAGGAGGATCACCACGAGCAAATACGGGATGGTGTAGAGCACGTCGCAGGTTCGCATCATCCACTCTTCGAGTTTGCCACCCATCATGGCAGCCACAGCCCCGTAGAGCACGCCGATCACTAAATCGATGATCGAGGCTGAAATCCCCACAAAAAGCGAGATGCGCGCACCCCACCAGCAGCGAGTGAATAGATCGCGGCCAAGTTCGTCAGTGCCAAACCAAAATTCGAGGTTGGGCGAGAGGTTTTTTAAGGGCAAGTGTGTTTCATAGTAGGTGTAATGGGAGATCCACGGGCCGACAATTGCAAATGTCATGAGAACGAGCAGAGTGTAGAGCCCGCCCATCGCCATGCGGTTGTGTTTGAGCCGCATCCACGCGTCTTTCCAGTAGGAATTGGGTGGGAGGACGACGCTAGCCTGCACACTGTGTTTTTCTTCAGATGAAAGTTCGTTAAAAAGGGTGTCGCTATTTGGCATGGGATGTTTTACCCAATTTAATTCTTGGATCGATCAGAGAGTATAGAAGATCGACCATAAAGATACATAGCATCAGGATCGCGCTGTAAAAGACGGTTGTTCCCATGATCACAGTGTAGTCGCGATTGGTGATGGCCATCACAAACCACTGTCCGAGGCCGGGGATGCCGAAAATCTTTTCGATCACAAAGCTACCCGTCAATACCGCTGCGCTCAAAGAGCCCAAATAAGTGACTACGGGAAGCAGCGCATTTCTTAAAACGTGGCGAAAGAGGATCTGAAAGGAACCTAGCCCTTTTGCTTTGGCGGTCAAAATATAGTCCTGCTGCAAGACCTCCACCATGTTGGAGCGTGTCAGCCTGGCGATGAACGCCATCGGCAGTGCCGCTAAAGAAATCGCCGGTAAAATCGATTGCGAGAAGCTGCCCCAGCGCGCTACCGGGAGTAGATCCATCTTGATAGCCAATAGATACTGCAAGAAGGTCGCTAAAATAAAGCTTGGAACGGAAATTCCAATCACGGCCAGAACCATGGTGAAATGGTCTTGCCAGCGCTGATGGTAAAGAGATGCGATCGCTCCCAGCGTGATCCCACCGAAGATAGAGATCAGCAGCGCCTCCATCCCTAAAGCGAAAGAGACGGGAAAACCATCAGAGATGATCTCGTTGACTGTGCGCCCTTGGTATTTGAATGAAGGTCCAAAATCCAAATGCAAGAGCCCTTTCAAGTACTTGCCGTATTGCACGAGCAGCGGCTGATCCAACCCATAGTGTTTCTGCAGGGCCTTCAAGATCTCCTCTGGAATCGCCTTATCCTGCACGAATGGATCGCCAGGAATGGCGTGCATGAGGAAAAACGTCATGGTGATCACCGTGAACAAAGAGAGGAGCAGGAGTGCTGCTTTTTTAACGAGATAAGCTAGCATCTAAATAAGCCCATTTGAAATCGATATCGGAAAGCTCAGAGTGGCAAACACCCTTTAAGCTGGGGTTTTTAACGTAGCTGCCAGTGTAGAAGTAGATCGGCAGGATCGGCATCTCTTCAATCAAGATCGCTTCTGCATCACGCAAAAGAGCCGTGCGGCGCTGTGCATCGGTTGTCAGATCAGCTTCCTCAAGTAGTTCGGTGAAGCGGGGATGGGTCCATTGCGAAGAGTTGCCGCGGCTCGAAAGATAGCGGTAGTTATCGAGAAAGGTGAGGGGATCGCGAATCGTAGCGACACCACCCATGCGCGCAATTTGAAATTTGTATTCGCGCACCTCATCGAGAAAGACTTTCCACTCCTTGTTCTCGAGGTGAACCTTCACACCAAAAGCTTTGTTCCACTGCTCTTGAATGGCCTGGGCGATCTTGTGATGCGCCGTGACTGTGTTGTAGCTGAGCTTAAACGCTGGCAGATCAGCGCGATCGAGCTTCAATTCATCGAGCGCCTCGGCAAAAAGACGGCGCGCTTCCGCTATGTTCGCATCCTGAAAGTACTGCTTCTCTTCGCTCCACATGATCGGTGGCACATAGCTTAAGGCAGGTGTCTGCTCCGCTTGCGTGATGTTCTGCACAATCGCCGTGCGATCAATCGCGAGCGTAAATGCGCGGCGCAGTTTGGTGTTGTTGAAAGGGAACGCTTGAGTGTTGAAGATGTAATAATACACGCCGGCCATCGGATAGGTTTGCAAGATCCCTTTCTTTTTCAAAGAGGGCAATGCATCAGTGGATAGGGAGGAGAGGGGATGGCCTGCCCAATCGAGCTGGCCATTTTCAAACAAGCTTAGCTCTGTGTTTTCATCCTCGATCATGGAGAGCTGAATGTGCTCGAGCTGCACAGCATCGCGATCCCAATAATGGGGGTTTTTCTCCACGAGGATGCGATTCCCATGGCGCCACTCTTTCATGCAAAATGGCCCGTTGCTGACATAATGGGCGCCAGCGTTTTCCGCCCAATTCGGATACTTCTCTGCAATATGACTGGGCACAGCGTAAAAAGCATGGGTCGCTAGCATAGAGAAAAAGCAGGGTGTCGGATGATCGAGCTCTACCTGCAGGGTACGCTCATCCAGCGCCTTCACCCCTACAGCATCGACTGAGCACTTGCCATCCTTGGCAGCTTTTCCGTTCTTGAGCACAAATAGATCGATAGCAAACTCGGAAGGGAAAGCGGGGGAGAGGATCGTCTTCCAGGTTTGTTCAAAGTCACTTGCCAAAACCAGCGTTCCGTCAGACCAATGCGCTTCTCGTAAGTGAAAAACATACAGCTTTTGATCTTCAGAAACATCGACCCGCTCAGCCAGTGAAAGCGCCGGCTCTCCCTGCGGATCGATGCGCGTGAGCCCATCGAAGCACATCTTAATCACGATTGAGGAGGTCGTGTCGTTGGCTTTGCGCGGATCAAGCGAGGGGGGTTCACTGTGGATATTGAGATGAAGCGCTTGCTGTTTTGGGACCTCGTTTTTAGAGTTTTTTCCACAGCTGCTTGCCAGCAGCAACAAAAACACAGAAACAAATCTCAAAACTTGCATGCAAATCCACCTCATTTAAATTCGAGGATCTTACACAAATTTGATTTTCAAGTAGACCTAAAAATTGAGGGGGGTTTGGGGGAGGGGACGGGAGATTAACCACAGAGACACAGAGAACACAGAGAGGGGAGGAAGAAAAGTTTATTTTTTTCGCGGGCGAAGCGAAAAAAATAGATCCTCGCGGCTGCGCCGCAGATCATAGGGCGCTCTGTGTCTCTGTGGTTAAACCTTCCCCATTACCCCATTAGCATAGCGATATTAAAAATTTTAGTGGAGCGTTGGCACGACATAGGCGCGTTTTCGAGATTCTCATGGTGGAAATTTGGAGAAATGAGTATGATTTTAGACCTATGAAACGATTGACCTCTGGAAATAGAATCCACTTCATCAGCCTGGGCTGTGCGCGCAACCTCGTCGACACGGAGGTGATGCTAGGTATTTTGCTCAAGGCTGGCTATGAAGCGACTGAACATGTCGATGAAGCTGATTACCTGGTGGTGAACACATGCGGGTTTTTAGCTTCTTCGCGCCAAGAGTCGTGCGACGCCATCGATGCGCTTTTTCAAGAGAAAAAGAGGGGCGCGAAGGTGATTGTGGCGGGCTGCATGGTGCAGAAGCACAAAGAGGAGCTCAAAGCTCAGTTTCCTAAGATCCACTACTATTTGGGATCGGGCGACATGGAGAAAATTCTGGAGGCGATTGAAGCGCCGGTGGCGGGAGAGGGTGTGACCTCAGCGCGCAGCTACCTCGAGTGGGGTGAAGTGCCTAGGCAATTGTCAACGCCGCGCCAGTACGCCTATCTCAAGATTGCAGAGGGGTGCGCTAAGCAGTGCGCATTTTGCATCATCCCGAAGATCAAAGGGCCGCTCAAGAGCAAGTCGATCGAACAGGTTTTGAAAGAGTTCCATGCGCTTCGCTCGCAAGGGGTGCATGAGGTGATCCTGATCGCGCAGGATTTGGGTGATTTTGGCAAAGAGCGCAGAGATAAGCAGGGTTTAGAGCCGCTTTTGCGCGAGATCCTGAAAGTGCCAGGCGATTACTGGCTCCGTTTGCTTTATCTATATCCCGATGAAATCACAGATGGGTTGATCAGCTTGATTACGAGCGATCCACGCGTTTGTCGCTATCTCGATATGCCGATCCAACACATCAACGATCAAGTTTTAAAAGCGATGCGTCGCAAAACCTCTAAAGAGCAGATCATCCGCACGATCGCAACGCTGCGTGAGAAGCTACCTGAGATTGTGATCCGCACGTCGCTCATGGTGGGCTTTCCAGGTGAGACGGAAGCGCAGTTCCAAGAGCTGCTGGCATTTGTGCAGGAACATCCACTGGACAATGTGGGGATTTTCAAATACTCGCGCGAAGAGGAGTCTCTTTCTGCTAAAATGCCGGGACATATCAGTGATGAAGTGAAGCAGCGCCGCTACGAAGAACTGGCGCGCTTGCAAGAGCAGGTGGTGGCGCGGCAAAATCGCCGTTTCATCGGCAAGAAATTGCGTGTGATTGTCGAAGGGTCCCATCCCGATTCTCCTTATCTGATGCGTGGACGATTCTATGGCCAATGCCCTGAGATCGATGGCCAAGTGATCATCAACGATGGCCGCGCTGTGACGGGTTTTGGCGAGTTCTACGAGGTGGAGATCACCGATGTGGCGGGCTGCGACTTGATCGGCGGTGTTGCCGGCGCGCTCTCGACGCCTAAAAAACCTTCCAACAATTTGCTCGCCATCCATGGATGAGAAACGCGTCATCCTCAAGCCTGGCAAAGAGAAAGCTGTTTTAAAGCGGCATCCGTGGATCTTCTCTGGCGCCATCGCGCAGCTCCCTGCCTTTGAAGGGGGTGATGTTCTACCTGTCTATAGCTCAGCTGGAAACTTCCTTGCTAAAGCCTATTTCCACCCTAAAAATTCAATCGCAGGTCGCATCCTCACTTTTGATGTGGCAGAAGAGATTGAGCAGGCTCTTTCTAAACGAATTGACCGCGCCATTGCCCTGCGTAAAAAGCTCTTTGATCCAAGTGAAACCAACTGCTATCGCCTCATCAACTCAGAAGGGGATGAGATTCCAGGTTTTATCGCCGATCTCTACGACGATGTGCTCGTGCTGCAGTTTAACACTGCTGGTATGGAAAGGCTGCGCCCGATCATGCTCCAACTGCTCAAAGAGAAGCTCGATCTTCGCGCGATCTACGAAAAGTCCTCATCATCATCTCGCAAACATGAGGGGCTAGCTGATCGGGAAGAGACGCTTTTTGGCAGCTGTCCTGAGAAGATTGTGGTGCGTGAAAATGGGATCTCTTTTGCAGTCGATCTAAAAGGGGGACAGAAAACGGGCTTTTTCCTCGATCAACGCGAGATGCGCCACTTAATTGGGCTGCATGCCCGCCGTAAGCGCGTGCTGAATTGTTTCTCGTATAGCGGGGGATTTTCCCTCTTTGCGCTCAAAGCTGGTGCGCATGAGGTGGTGAGCATCGACTGCAGCGAAGCAGCCTGTCGTCTTGCGAAGGAAAACACGCTGATCAACCATCTCGACCTCAAGCGCCATCAAATTGTGTGCGGCGATGTGTTCGAGTATTTGGCCAAACACCCCCTCGATTTTGATCTTGTGATCCTCGATCCCCCCGCCTTTGCCAAGAAGCGGGAAGATGTCGTGGCTGCATGTACAGGCTACAAGCGGATCAACCGCCTGGCTTTCGAGCGCATGCCGCGCGGCTCGCTCTTACTCACCTGTTCGTGCTCTTACCACATCGATGCCGAACTGTTTCAAAACTTGATTTTTCAAGCTGCGCTCGAAGCTAAGCGCAGCGTGAAGATCATCTCACGCCATATCCAAGCCAACGATCACCCAATCTCCCTTTTCCATCCCGAAGGGGAGTATCTCAAAAGCCTCCTCGTTTACATAGAATAAGTTAGAAGGCAGTTGCAAAGCTCCACGACAATGGAAAATCGAAGATTTTGAACCCCATTGCCGTAGGACAGGCAAGGCCTGTCCGACGCGTTGACGGCGGCCTACCCGAGAGGGTAGGCGAGGAGGCGCGGACGCGAGTGGGGCTCGAAAGGGCGATTTTACGCGTCGAAGAGTTTTGCAATTGGCTCGTTAGTATGTTAGACATAGAAGCTTATGACCGGCATGAAATTTCAGTTCATTGCCCCGGAGGGGCCCGACTACGAGGCGGAGCGGATGCTGCGCTGGGAGATCCTGCGCAAACCGCTGGGCTTGCCTCCTGGATCGGAGCTCGATCCTGAGGATCCCAAGAGCTTGCATCTGGTCGCGATCGACCGCAAGCAGATAGTCGGCTGCGTCTGTTTTTTTCCTGAGAGCAAAGAGGCTGGCCGCATTTTTCAAATGGCGCTCAGCGAGGAATACCAAGGCAAAGGCTTTGGACGCAAATTGCTCTATGCGCTTGAAGTAGCACTAGCTGAGCAGGGCTTTGTGCTGGCGGAGGTCGTCGCAAGGCAAGAATCGCAAGGATTTTATCGCAAAATGGGCTATCATCCCGATGGCGATGCGCAGTTGCGTTTTGGCATCTCGTTTCAGCGCATGTGCAAAACACTTCTAGTTAAGAGTGAAAAATGAAAGTGAAAGAGCGCTTTGGCGCCTATACTCTATTTGCTTTGATCGTGGTGTCACTCGGCGGTTTTCTTTTCGGCTACTTCACTGCGATCATTTCAGGCGCGCTGATTTTTCTGGCGCCTGCGCTCAAGCTGACGCTTGTGCAAGAGGGGATGGCTGTGAGTATCTTGCTGATCGGCGCCCTTCTAGGCGCGATGGGTGGAGGAGATTTGGCCGATCGCTTAGGTCGCAAGAAAGTCCTTTTGCTCTCCTCGTTATTCTTCATCGCAGGCGCTGTCTTGCTTTACTTGGCATCCGATTACAAGATGGTGCTCTTGGGGCGCGCTGTGAGCGGCCTGGGTGTAGGGCTAGCCTCGGTTGCCACACCGCTCTATTTAGCTGAGATTGCGCCACCCCATTATCGCGGGCGCTTTGTGGCGCTCTTCCAACTCATGATCACACTTGGGATTTTAGCGGCCTATCTACTCAGTTTAGCTTTGGCAGAGGCAGAGGCGTGGCGTGCGATGTTTGGCTTTGGCGCGATCCCAGCTCTGCTGCAATTTGTGGGGCTCTTTTTCGTGAGCGATACGCCGGCCTGGCTCTTTAAAACGGGGCGGGCGGATGAAGCGCGTCGCGTGCTGGCGCGTATCCGTCAGGATCGCGATTGGAAAGGGCATGTAGGCGAAATGCGCACAGTGGCTGAGCCGAAACAGCGGCTGCGTTGGAAAGCGCTTTTAAAGCCCCCTTTGAGCCGCGTCATTTTTCTGGGCGTTGCGCTCAGTCTTTTCCAGCAAATCACTGGCATCAACACCGTGATCTACTTTGCTCCCAAAATCATGCAGACAGTAGGACTCAATTCGACCTCGGGCGCTCTTTTGGCCACAGTAGGAATTGGGATCATCAACGTGATAGCTACGATCATTTCAGTCTGGTTGCTCGATCACGCTGGCAGGCGGCGCCTGCTGCTCATCGGGATCACAGGGATGGTGGTGTGCCTGGCAACGCTTGTTTCTGTCTTCTACACACAAACCCTCTTTGTCGATGTGATCTCTGTCATCAGTCTGATGGGGTATGTCGCCTTCTTTGCGATGAGTTTAGGCCCTGTGGTGTGGGTGCTGCTCTCTGAGATCTTTCCGCTTAAAATTCGCAGCAAAGCGGTGGGCGCAGCGATTTTTATCAACTGGCTGGCTAACTATGTCGTATCGCTGACTTTCCTCGATCTGATCCACTATTTAGGTGGAGGCGGCACATTCCTCATCTACACAGCTCTCTCGGTACTAGCGCTTATTTTTGTCTACCGCTTCATCCCTGAGACCAAAGGCAAAAGCTTAGAAGAGATCGAGGCGCAGCTGGGCGCAGGAAAGCTTTAAAAAAAGTTACAGCCTAAGATACACTCCGTTACAACTAGATCAATCGGGAGGTCTACCATGTCGCTCGCTCAAATTGAAAAATGGCTTGGAGCCAATGCAAAATCTTTGCTTACACATTCGTGTAAAACGGTGTCTAAAGAGCGTTTGCACATACCAGGTGCTGACTGGGTCGACCGGATTTTTGCCGCCTCCGACCGCAACATCCGCGTTTTAAGAAGCCTGCAAGCGATGTTTTCTGCGGGGCGTCTTGGCGGTACAGGTTACCTCTCGATTCTCCCCGTGGACCAGGGCATTGAGCATACGGCAGGTGCTTCGTTTGCGGCCAACCCAGACTATTTTGACCCTGAAAATATCGTCAAGCTAGCGATCGAAGGGGGGTGCAATGCCGTGGCCTCCACGTATGGTGTGCTGGCGCTGGTGGCGCGCAAATACGCCCACAAAATCCCATTTTTGCTTAAGTTCAATCATAATGAGTTATTGACCTATCCTAACAAGCACGATCAAATCATGTTCGCCTCGATCAAGCAAGCTCATGACATGGGCTGTGTGGCTGTCGGCGCGACCATCTATTTTGGATCGAAAGAGAGCGATCGGCAGATTGTGGAGGTTTCCCAAGCCTTTGCGATGGCACACGATCTCGGTATGGCTACCGTGCTCTGGTGCTACCTGCGCAATAACGCCTTTAAAACGCCTACTGCAGACTATCACGAAGCGGCTGATCTCACAGGCCAGGGCAATCACTTAGGCGCAACGCTTGGCGCAGACATTGTCAAACAGAAGCTGCCCACGAATAACGGCGGTTTTAAAGCGCTGAATTTTGGCAAACAAACAGAGAAGATGTACACTACGCTCTGCTCCGATCATCCGATTGACCTGTGCCGCTACCAGGTGATTAACGGCTACATGGGCGGTATTGGCCTGATCAACTCCGGTGGGCCATCCGGGGAAAACGACCTCTCACAAGCAGTTGAAACCGCTGTGATCAACAAACGCGCTGGCGGCGTCGGCTTGATTTCTGGACGCAAAGCCTTCCAAAAGCCGCTTAAAGACGGGGTTGCGCTTTTGCACGCTATCCAAGATGTCTACCTTTGCAAAGAGGTGGGCCTTGCGTAGAAGCGTTTTAGCAGCCGTTTTGCTGCTATTCACCCTTCCGTTGCTAGGACGCGAGAAGGTGGAGTGTATCGCTAACTTTCAGATCGATCCCGCCTTTTTGACGCAGGCTCTGCACGAGCGCGGCCTTCAGGATGTCGATGTTGTCGCAACCGACATCTCCAAGTACTTTTCGCAGATGCTCAAGCCCTCTCAAAGCAGCCGCTTCGTGCGTTGGTTTGGCAAGCTGGGGATCGAGCTTCGCCCACCTGTGCAGATTGATCCCGATGTGCGCAAGATTGTCTTTTTCAACCTTTCGCCCACCATGATCCATCGGCTTGATTTTGGCAGGCTGCCCAAAGATAAAATCGTCCTCTTCATGTGGGAGCCAAGAACGGTCATTCGCAAGATGTACCAGCCTGAGCTACACGCCTATTTTAGCAAAGTCTACACCTGGGATGACTCTTTGGTCGACGGGCTCCAATACTTCAAATTCAACTACCCCGTATGGCAACCCTTTTTTGCCCCAGTGTTTCCTTCCTTTCAGGAGAAAAAACTGTGCACCATGATGGCCTCTAACCTGCACAGCAAAGATCCCAACTCGATCTATCACGAACGCACGCGCACCATCGAGTACTTCGAAGCATGTGGTGAGGATGGTTTTGAGTTTTACGGCCGTCATTGGCCAGATGGGTGCTATCGCTCTTATCGCGGCACCGTGCCCATCCCTGAAAAACTGAGTACAATCAAGCATTACCGCTTCATGATCTGCTATGAGAACACGCAAGGTGTTCCTGGCTACATCACGGAAAAGATCTTCGAGTGTTTTGCGGCAGGTGTTGTGCCCGTCTATTGGGGTGCAAGCAACGTTGCAGATGCTATCCCTAAAAATTGTTTCATCGATCGACGCGACTTTGCCACGTTCGAAGCGCTCCACCGCTGTATGCGCGAGATGCCCGAGGCGGAGTATGCGCGCTATCTGCAGAACATCGCAGCTTATTTAGAGTCAGAGCCGGCGCAACGCTTCTCTGCAAGAGCCTTTGGCGATGCATTCTTTGAGGCTGTTGGAGGAGAGGGAACGGAGGATTAACCACAGAGGCACGGAGAACACGGAGAGGGCACAGAGAAGAGAGTCCCCTTTTCGCAGGCGAAAAGGAGGCATGCTCGTGCCGCAGCTAGCTGCGGCGCAAAGATTGTCGTGGATCAAAATGCTTGAAGATTTCTAAAATGGTAGGACTTAAAAAATCTTGGAGTCCATATGAGTGTTTTACCTACTCCACCTGGTTCTGCTGTAGCTGCTTCTAGTGCTGCTTCTGGCTCAGGAGCGGGTGCTAAGCCTGCTGATGTAGCCTTTTCAACAAGTACACTCGTGTCTCTGGGTGCTGAGGTTGCTACTCCTAAGCGCCATTTTGGTGTGCAAGAGGCCTCTTGTCAGTTTTGCCTTTCTCCTGAGGCTAAGCGTATTGTGGTAGGCACGCCAGGCGTGCAATCCTTGGATATGAGCAGCTTGGATTTTACTGCGACACCCAATCTAATGCGTGAATTGAGCCGTGTTGAGAATTCCAATACAATCATGCTTGTCTTGGTGGCTATGCGAGGGGTCCAGGTAGATGTCATCCTCGATGGCAATCAGCTGCATGTCCATGCGCGTCCTTCGAATGCAGTGTCTTCAGGATCGCCTCAAAAGGGGGCTTCCGATCTCATGTGTTATCACACAATCGTGAATGAGCAACTCGATTTAGCTAAAGTCAAAGCAGTTCTCAGCAGCACGGGAACGTTGACAATCGTGCTGCCGCTCGCGTCTCAAGAGAGTTAGAAAACTTTATTTCACACACGGCCTTGCATCTCATTTGATCAGCTTCATGATCTGCTTGAGGGGCTTTTCGCGCTGTTTGAAGTGCTTACCTTTGCTTTTAGGCTCATCGGAAAAAGACTGTTTGCGTTGATCCTTTTTGCCGACCTCCCATGGGAAGGGATGCTTGGCGGGTGGGATGTTAGCATCTTTATCGGGTAGCGTGGCGATTTTGCCGAGAAAATCCCCAACGATAGCGCCAGCGGGTCCACCACCCATCGCTCCGGCGAGCGCTTTTTGCTGCCAGGCGAGCAGCAAGGCGATTTTGGCTGTAGCTTTGCTCGTGTTGATTTGCACATTGTCCATTTTGCCGCGCATGGGGAGCGTGAGGACGTAGTCGGCCGGCAAGTCTTTGATGCCAAAGGCGGCGCGCAGGGTTTGAGCCGTGAGGCCGAGGAGCATGTCGACATAGTCGTTGAGCAGGTCGATGTTGCCCCAGATGGCGATGTCAAAGGTGTCGGCAAGCAGGATTTCCGTGCGCTCCATGTCGAGTAGGCCTGATTTGAGGTGGAGGACCATCGGTGCAAACCAGAGATTGAGTTCTTGTTTGGCGTCGAATTGGCGGGTCTTGAGCAGAGAAAGCGCAATGTTGACGTTGCCTTCGTTGCGACAGGAGATTTTTCCTAATTCTAATGTGGCGGCAGGGATGGCCGATTTGCCTATGTTAAATGGATAGAGGGGCAGATAGAAACCTTGGGCTGGGATTTCGATCGTGATCGGGTTTTCTGAGTAGAAGTAGGAGAGAGAAAGAGGATTGACCTCTTTGAGCACCAGGTGACTGATCTCTGGAGTGACTTTGAGCTGGGCGTAGACGGTGTCTTCCAACATGAGCGCGCCGTTTTGCAGATGGCCGCTGACCGAGAAGCGGGTATTGGGAGAATTAACATTGGCCGCAATAGGTCCGCTCAAGTCTTTGATCTCGGCTGATAAAGCGGCGCCAATCGTTTCTCCAAAGAGGGTGCTGAAAGGGTAGCTGGTATTGCCATTGGTGCGTGCAAAGACGTCGAGGATGCGCGAGGGGAACTGATCCATGCGCATCTGGATGGAAGCGCTTAAATTCGTGAAATTGAGCTCGTGCTCAGTCTCGGCGATCCCAGAAAGGGTTGAGCTTAGAGTGAGTGATCCGCTCTTATTTTTAACGCTACTGTTTTGCCCTTGCGTAGCCACTTGTGTGGAGAGTGCCAGTTGCAGTGGCGCAGTGCTGGGGCCTTTATTGCAGCTCAGCGATAAGCCTGTGAGCTGAATGAGCTCTTGCGAAGCATTATCGACCAGCATCATCGAGGGGTTACTGATCGAAGCTGCGCATTCGATCGGGGAGAATTGGATAGCTAGCTCAGGGATGCGGTCGAGCAGAGTTTTCTGCTCCTTCACCTGCACTGGCAGATGAAAGCGCGAGATAGCTGCTTGGAAAGTGGTCGACTCTTGAAGATGGAAGGCGATGAATTTAGGTGCCTGCCCCGTGAGCAGCTGGTCGAGGAATAGATATCCTTGCGGTGTGAGGGTCCATTGTAACTTCGCTGGGCCGCCAGCGAGTTGGAGGCCATTTGCATCGATGCTGAAGTTGGCATTGGCGTTGAGGTTAGGGCTGGCAATTGTCAGAGAGAGGCTTTGCTGGGCTGGCTGGCTTTGGAGTTTGAACTGGGTGCTGATCACCTCGCCCAGCAAGGTGCTAGCGATAGCTTGGCCAGCAAAGGCATCGACGAGAGCGGTGGGGATCTTTTGCAAATTACCGCTGAGCGATATAGCTGGCTGAGGCAAATTAGATAGGGAGGCTTGCATTTGCAGTGTGCTGCCTTGTCCTGCGGTGCCCGCGATATTGCCGCTGAGCTCGGCCGTAGCGCTTTGGCTTTTGCCGTTCCATTGAAAGGGGATATTTAAGTTTTGCAACGTGATTGGCGGGGAGGTGCCTGCCCCTGCTAGCGCTAGCGTTTCTAAAGTCGCTTTCCCGCTGAGATTCAACTGTGCTGCAGTTGAAAAAGGATTGATCGAGAGCTGCAGCTGAGCTGGCGCTGCTAGAAGTTTGGGATTCTGGAGCAAAAAACCCATCAGGGCGTTGTCGATCAGTGCGGTGAGTTGAAAAGGCTCTGTCAGTTGCAGCTGGCCAGGTGCATAGGCGAGCACGGCACTTGCCTGCATCAAAGAACTTGTCAGTTTGCAGCTGATGTGATCTAGGCCGGCAATCTCTAAATTTAAAATAGAGTTGTCCACAGCATAGCTTTTCGACGTAGGCTGGGTCAGAACAACATGGGGCAGGTTAGCTTTTGCAGAGAGCTGCAGCTGCCCTTGCGCGCGCAGCGGCAAAGAGAGCGCGCCTAGTTCAAGCGATATTGGGGAAGCTTCAGCAATAGATAGCGCGCCGCTTGGCATGAGCTGATTGAACAATGCCGGTGTCGGCGTATAGCTTAAAGTCGTTCGTGAGAGGAGTGTTAAACTATCGGTCAATGTGAAGTCGGCTGCAGAGAGTGTGAGTAGAGGGGTTTTGGCGCTGAGGTGGATCTGGTTCTCTTGCGCGTTGATTTTAGCTTGTGCCGAGAGCTCAATTGTCGCCCCTAAGATTTTTTGCAAGGAGATATCCCCTACGTTGCCGAGCAGAGCGATAGGAAAATTTGTGGTGCTCACGTTGGCATCGCCTTGGAGTCTGAGCTCTCGAAGGTTGAGAGACCAGGTGAGCGTGCCTGGAACACTGCCTTGAGCAACGCTTATCTGTCCATTCAGCTCCAGCAGATCGCGCAGTCGGCTCGATTTGCCACCCACATAAAATTCAGTTACGTTCAAGGATTGCTCTCCAAGCGTAAATGAGAGGGGCGCACCCGTTTTGAGCGCTGCTTGAAAAGCCAGATCCTTCAAATCGTCTAGATCTTTAGGCATCGGGCAAGAGAGGCTTTGCAAGGCCACTTGCAGCTGGGAAGGCGCACCAAGTGTTAAGGGAGGCAGATCGGGAAAAACCTCTGTGAGTTTCTTGAAAGCCCCAGGTGTGAGATTCAGGCTGAGTGTGCCCGGCTGCTTGAGGAGGATCTGGCCATTTTCAGACGCAGCCGAGAATGCAGCCTGTAAATTTGGCGATTTCGCCGTCAGATCAAGCGTGAAGTTGCCAAGCGATGCCCCTGTATGCAGCGCCAGATCGATCGTCTCTCCGAACATCGAGAGTAAGAGCCCCTGTGCTTTAGGATGTAGCCGTGCGATTATTTGTTCGAGACCTTGGATGGGCAACTGGGTCAAGTTGCTGGTGATGTCAAAACTCGGGATGAAAGCGCTGAGCTGGGTGACACTGCCTTTGGAAGAGATATGCCCCATGAATTGAGCGTAGTTAGTTTCTGCATTGAGCTCAAAGACCAGTTTTTGCACCTCGTCATCGAGGTGGGCGATCACATTGATGTTTGAAAAGGTGATTGGCGCCGCGTTGGGAGGTGTGAACAGGATCATCCCATTTGTAATGACTGGACTGCCAGAGTAGCTGGCAAGCGATTCAGGCAGCGCGATAGCCAGTTCTGGGGCAGCCAGAAGCCCGCTTTGTTGCCACGGAAGGTGCTTAGGAGATTTTAGCGAGATCAGAGGGGAGGAGACTTTGAGAATAGGGGATTGGATAAAAAGATGACCAAAATCATCTTGAAAGAGGATTTGCCAAAGAGTTGCATCGGTTTTTAATTGATTAAAGGTGAAAATGAGCTGCTTTTTTTCATCGATGAGCTGAAAAGTGCTTACGCGCTGATCATCAAACCAGTTTAAGTCGACGTCCTGCATCGATACATCACCGCCAAACTTTTCCTCCAAGTAGCTGCAGAGAAGCTCTTTTCCCCAACCGGTGGAGAGGAGGGTAGGCACGAGTGCAATGACGCCCACCATCAGCGCTATGGTGCAGCAAAAGGTGATTGCGAACACCTTCAGAAAGTGGCGGGCTTGAATTGGTTTTTGGCCGTTTGTCATCTTATATCGTATAAATATTTACCTCTCACCCGAACTCAGTATACCTCTCAGCCGAGTCCGATATAGCTTAATTATCAGATGATTCGCTAAATGGGTCAATGGCATAAACGTGGATAGGCTCATCTCGACCATGCAAGGTCATCGATCCTAAATCTATAAATTTAAATTGCCCCTTGACTGCCTCATAAGTGCTCTCGCTGATCAAGATGTGCTGTTTAAGGACTTTTGTCGTTTGTTCTAATCGCGCGGCGACGTTCACGGTATCGCCGATGGCCGTGTACTCCAAGCGTCTTTCTGAGCCGATGCTGCCTACAACTGCCAAACCGGTGTTCACACCCACACCCATTCCAATGACCGGTTTGCCCTCTTGCTCCCAGCGTTTGCCCAGTTTCTTCAGCTCTCTTTGCATTTCGATAGCGGTGATCACGGCATTCCACTCTTGCAACGGATCGTCGAGCGGAGCACCAAATTCCACCATGATACCGTCTCCGATGAATTTATCAAGTGTGCCTTGATGTGCAAAGATCACGTCGAGCATCACTTCAAAGTACTCGTTCAAGATGCCGACCACTTGTTCAGGAGGAAGATGTTCAGCCAGCTGCGTGAACTGGCGAATATCGGAGAAGAGCACCGTGATCTTACGTCTTTCCCCTTCCAGCTTAGTTGATGTGCCAGAAGAGAGGATTTTCTCAAGTACGTGCTTAGAAACATAGCGCGCAAAGTTCATCTTTAAGAACTCGCGCTCGCGCAGACCCTTGGTCATCTTGTTGATCTCTTGTCCTAGGTCCTCAAACTCATCGTGGCTCTCTAGAGCAGTTGAACAGTAAAGGTTGCCCTGGCCAATCTCTTTGACGCAGCTGTAAAGCACATTCAGCGAGCGCGTTACTTTTAGCGAGAGGAAGTACGCCCCGATGAGCGAAAGCATTAGTGCGCCTAAGATTCCATAGATGAATATGACCGAGAACCAGCGCAGATTACTCATCACCTGCGCCATCGAGATGTCGGCGCCTACTGTGGCAAGGTAGTTCCCATCACTGTCGTAGATAGGAGAAAAACCACTGAGCCACGTGCCCCATTGATCTTTGATAAATCGTCCAGGAGAATAGTACTCGTGAAGGTGGAAAATGATCCCGCTGACGTAGGCATTCGTGTCCACCTCGCCCACATGGCTGACAAGCTGTGGGTTTTCCTCAGCGTCCACTAAGTAGATGATCTCTTTAGGATCTTGCGGGTTGGGGGCTATGGTGTATAAAAATCGAATGTAGATATGTGTGCGCCGATTGGCATCGCGCGCTTTTTGCAAATCTTCTTTAAGGGCGCGATAAGCGGGCGTATTTTCATCTTGAGGCGTGCGGATTTGCTTGAGCAAATCGACGTCGATCAGCGCAGCGGTAGTGGCCGCAACGGTGATCGCCTTTGATTCCTCTGCTCGAAAGAGCAGATGTTTCAGGTCGATGTACAGCAACCCCATGCCCGAGGCCACGCTTGTGAGCGCGATCCCTGCCAGCGCAAAATAGAGCTTGGTTCGATACTTCATAAACCCTCTTTTGCACTTTAAAGCGCTCCCCCAGATTTTGCAAGCAATCTTTTACTTCTCGAAATAGCTGGAACAATGGGGAGGGAAGGGGTTTAGTTTTTCTTTTTGTTACTAAGAGCTTAATACCGCTGAAATAGACATGTGGGGAGAGGGGGAAGGGAGGGTTTAGTTTTTTTTCTTTTTTGGTGGTAAGCGCTTACCACCAAAAAAGAAAAAATCAAGAGCCACCTTGTTAGGTTCGTGGGGTGACTTGGTTGTTGACGAGGTGGAATAGGTTGCGGGCGGCAAGGATCGCTTCGGGGGTGAAGTGCGTTCTGAGGTTTGTTATATACTGTGTGGCAAAGAAATGATTAGTGTGCATTAAATGTTGCGCTAGTTCCGTTCTTCCGATGGTCACTTGGGTCATGAGTGGCGTTGCGGCGCGGTCTCCAGAAAAGCAGAGATAGCCGATAGCTGCTGATCCGATTGGATCGCGCTGAATCAGTTCGGTGAGAATCCCTGCGCGTGCAGCTAGATCCTGTGGGAGTGGTCTGTAGATTCTATCTAGGAAGTTGGCCATGTGCGAGTCTGCGTGAGCAGCTTTGGCAGCTTGCAGAAGACGGCTGGTTCTAGCGATGCTCATGTAGTGGTTTTGGCCGTTAAACCAGGCATAAAGGGGCTGGCCGTGGGGGCGTTGGTCGGCGGGATAAACAGCGATCACATGATAGTAGGGTTCGCCATCTTGGCGATTAGGTTTGTTTCGCAGAATCTGGATTTGCATTCTGCCATCCACGGTGCAGTGCGGTGAAACGAGCGCGGGATTGGCGTGGGGCATCATGCTTAAGGCGATTAGGAAAGTGCTGTCTAGCCAAGTGCCGGGTATCGTGATGTAAGCGGCGTAGAATTGACACATCCATTGCACATCTTGTAGGATGCGTACATAATTTTCATCTGTGATTCTTGCCATATGGGCTTGGATGTCTGCGGCGGTGAAGTGAGTCCCATTGTAGGTGTAGTCTCTAGCTTGTTCTGACGCTGGGATAGCTTGGAGCGTTTCTCGCAGCTGGTTGAACAGATCTTGTGTGTTAAAGAGGCGGTGAGCGGCATTCTCATTGAACAAGTAGGTCGCGACGGCTGTGCGCAGGGCGTGGCCTTGTTGCCGCTTACCTTCTAACGTGGTTAGATCGATGCCCGGAACTGTCCAGGTCGGATCGATTTGTAGCATTTGTTCGACGAGCGATGTGTCAAGGCATTGCCCTGTTTCATCTACAGAAATAAGCCCATTATTGATTGCTTCGCTGCCTGGCAGGCGTGGGAGTGTATTGAGATTGCTGAGGCCACTGTGTGATGTGCGTAGGAATGAGGCGTAAGCGCCATTTGCAGCTTTGCTTAAGAATAAGCAGAGCGATGGAACGACGTTGCGCGGTCCACCTGATGTATGTTGGTCGACGTTTTGTCCGTCTAGAACGATCAGATCGTATTCTGAAAATGTTTGTTTGAATACAGCCAAGAATGTGGTTTCAAGGCCTTGGGATGTTTGGGTTGTGCGCAGGCGCTCAACGCAGGCTGCAAAGACAATTTTTCGCCCGGGCTGGTCGGCAGCTGCTGGCTTTTCATTGGCTTTAAGGATAGCAATCTCGTTTGCTGCAACAATTTTACCATCGACTTTGGTGTTTCTAAGCGTTGCATCGTCAATTTGTTCAAAGAGCTGCCACATCTCATCAAACATCTGCTTGTTAGCGAAGTATTGGGGTCCCACATTTTTGGTATTTAGATGCTGAACAATTTTAGCGATGATATCCACTTGGATCTGATCAACAGGTTTTGGGGCTGTGCCGACTTTATGCTCTTTTCTTAATTGGTCTGGGTTCATTTGTACGAGTTGATCTGCCAGCGCACTTGCTAGGGAGGTTTGTGGTCTTAGGGTGCGGCCTGTGAGCTCGCGTAGGCGTGTGTCTTCTACGATGTTAAGGGGTTGATCGCTGACGAGGGGTAGTTGAGCAGTGGCTTGAGCTTCAGGCCTAGCTGAAGCGGATTGCTGGCGAGCAGGTGGGTGAGCGGCGGGTTGCGGTGGGCGAGCTACTCTGAGCGTATCTCCTAAGAGCTGGAGAGTTTGAGCCACACTGGCCAGCATGTTGCCCTGGATCTTGGTGGTCTTGTCTGACGTATCGACCCAGGTCACTTCACGCGCTTGTAGGTTGTTCGCTTGGATTCCGCGCGCAGGCTGGTCGAGGTTCGTGAACTCGCCGTCAAAAATGACATCGGCGCGTTTTGTTTTGGTTAGATCACCGATGCGCCCTGCGGCTTTTAAATCCTTCAGCAGCTGGCCGACTTGCTCAGCTACGTCTGTCCAATCGCGCAGGTTCGTGATATCGACCCAGTCATTGGGGCCAGTTGGACCTTGTTTGGAGACATGGATCTCGTACTGCACACCGTCGATCTCCACCATGGCAGGCCCAGCAGGTTGAAAGACAAAGCGCACTTGTGGTCCTGCTGGCTGGGGTTGTCCTGGAAGTGGGGGTGCCATAATTGGTAAGTCTCCATTTATTAATGTATGTTAATTATACACGGTTTAATAGATAATTTTAAAGTCGTTTGAGGCGCGATTTTAGTAATTAACTTTACAATATAACAATTAAATGTGGAATGTCTTGAGGGTCAATGAGATAGGTTATTCGACGGTGACCGACTTGGCCAGGTTGCGGGGCTGATCGATATCGGTGCCACGCAAGAGGGCGATATGGTACGCAAATAGCTGAGTAGCAACAGCATAGAGAATAGGAGCTAGTTCATCTACTGCGGAGGGGAGCCAGATCACGTCGGGTGTGATTTTGGCGACTTCGTGGGCTCCGACGGGGGCCAGGACCAGCAAAGGGGCCCCGCGGGCTTTGACTTCAGCTAGGTTGCTCAGCATTTTTTCGAAGGTGCGGGTGTTGCCGCAAAGGGCGACGACAGGGTGGGTCTCATCGAGCAATGCGATAGGTCCGTGCTTGAGTTCTCCGGCCGCGTAGCCTTGGGCGTTGATGTAGCTGATCTCTTTGAGCTTGAGGGCCGCTTCGAGACTGGTGCTGTACATGTAGTGGCGGCCGATGAAGTAGAAATCGTCAAAAGCGGCGTATTTTTGCGCGAAGGATTTAATCGCCTCGTTTTGCTGGAGGACGTACTCCACTTTTTCTGGCAGAGACTGGATCTCTTCGAGCAGCAGCTGTCCTTCAGCTTTACCCATATGGCGCAGGCGGGCCATCAGCAGCGTAAAGAGGGAGAGGACGGTGAGCTGACTGGTAAAGGCTTTGGTCGAGCAAACGCTGATCTCTGGCCCTGCGCGCAAGAAAAGCGTGCAGTCGGCCTCACGCGTCAGTGTCGAGTTTCGCACGTTGCAGATGCCGAGTACCTTGGCTCCCTTGCTCTTCACTTCGCGCACCGCTGCCATCGTATCGAGCGTCTCGCCCGATTGGCTAATTGCGATCACGAGCGTATCGGAGGAGATGATCGGATTTTTGTAGCGAAATTCTGAAGCGATTTCAGCTTGCGTCGGGATGCGGGCTTTATCTTCGAGTAGCGAAGCGGCAATGAGGCCAGCATGCCAGGAGGTGCCGCAGGCTAAAATGACGATGCGTTTCACCGCTTGCAATTCGGCCGGTGAGAGGGTGAGATTTTCAAATTCAGCAATGCCAAAATCGGCAATTGAGCGGTTGTGGAAGGCTTGCTGAATCGTTTGAGGCTGCTCGAAGATCTCCTTGAGCATGAAGTGGGGATAGCCGTTTTTAGAGATGGTGAAGGCGTCAAGCTCAAGCCGCTGTGCTGTGCGTTCAATCGGGGCTGAGCTTTGATCAAAGACTTCGATCTTATTTTGTCCGATCACTGCCACTTCATCATTGCGCAGGAAAATCACGTCGAGGTCCCGCTCCTGAAAAGCATTGGCGTCCGAGGAGATAAAGGCTTCTTGCCGAGCGACATTAAAGCCAATCGCGATAGGATTTTCGCGTGCCGCCGCGATGATCTGGTCGGGATGGTTGCGGTGGATCACGGCAATTCCCCAGAAGCCGCGCATCAGAGACAACGCTTTTTGCACCGCGGGGAGGAGCTCTCCCTGGTAGAAATGAGAGATGAGCTGTGCGATCACTTCTGTGTCAGTCTCTGAGTAAAAAGTGTGCCCTTTTTCTTTGAGCATCTCGCGCAGGGCGTTGTGGTTTTCAATGATCCCATTATGCACCACAGCAACGCTCTCATTTTGATCAAAGTGGGGGTGGGCATTTTCTCTTGTTGGTTTGCCATGCGTAGCCCAGCGCGTATGCGCGATGGCCAGCTGTAGGTCCTGCAGCTTCTCACCTAAGGCATCTTCTAGAGCGGAAATCTTGCCGATTTCCTTACAACTTAAAATTTTACGCTCGAGGATCCCTGCCAGTCCAGCTGAGTCGTAGCCGCGGTACTCTAAGAGTTTGAGGCCGCTGATGCAAGCGCGCGCAGGGTTACGCGGTCCGATATAGGCAAAAATTCCACACATAGGGGGTTCCAAAGCAATTTGCTCGTGAATATACCAGAAGCCATGAAATTGTGGACAGCCTCTAAAAGATTGTGTTCGATCTCGATTTCGAATAATTGTGTGGAGTAATTATTTTAATTTCACTATTCAGTAAATTAAGAAAACTAGGTTGGCGCATGACTGAATTAAAAGGGAAAAGAGTCTCAGAATCAGGGATCAATGATCACACACATAAAGTGTTTTCTAACGATCTCAACTCGAAAGACACCATTTTTGGAGGATTGATCATGGCCATTCTCGATCGCGTAGCGCTGGTTGTGGCGGAGCGGCATTCAGGTATGACCTGTGTGACAGCCTCGGTCGATTCGATGCATTTTTTAGCCCCGGCCAAAAAAGGGGACATCCTCGTTTTCAAGGCGGCGATCAATCGCGCATGGCGCAGCTCGATGGAAATTGGGGTGAAGGTGATCGCAGAGCACTACAGTACAGGCGAGACGAAGCATATTCTCTCTGCCTATTTCACTTTTGTGGCGCTCGACGAGAATAATCGTCCGATGTCTGTTCCCCCTGTCCTTCCAGAAACGCCGATTGAAAAGCGGCGCTACCAGGAAGCTGACGATCGACGCGAGCGGCGCAAAGTAGAGAAAGAGCAGCGTCTGCAGCAGCGCAAGAAACTCGGGTTTTAGAGACTCGCTCTTTGAGTGCTTTGACAATGGCCGGCGAAGGACTTGTCGACATATCTCAAAGCTTTCTAGCTACAATAGTCAAAAAGAGGGGAAACTCTTGGCGGCTGCGATTTTCCATAGCAGCTGTACGGCCGACACTGCGCTTATCTGAGCACCATTCTTCAATCTGATCGATCACAAATCCCGCCTGTTTGAGTAGCGCTGTGTATTGCGATAGCGGCAAATGATAGGAGAGGGTCTCTTCCGACTTTTCACCATGGCCAGGATTGGTTTGGATGGGTATTTTCATCGGGGTCATGTAGCGGTCGACGCGCCGGTATTGAAGTTTTTTAGGTTCATCCACACCCCAGCTCGACTGGCGCGGAATGCGAAAACAGGGGTGGTTCATCACCAGGATGAAGGTCGCACCTGCGCGCAAATGCAGATGCGCCACGCGAAAGAGGTTGAGCGGGTGCGTGAAATTCTGCACAGCTAAAACACAGGTGGCATGGGAAAAATCGCGGAAGGGCAACTCGAGCGGAAAACTCAAATCGTGCAAGAAGTATTGTTGCACACCCTTCACTTGGTACTTTTTAGCAGCATCAAGGAGGGATTCAGCTGCATCGATTCCCAGGTATTTGATCCCTTTGGGCAGGTGGCGGGAGAGGACCCCTTGTCCACACGCTAAATCGAGTAGGTGGGGGCTGGGGCGCTTTTCTGCTTCCAGGATGCGTAGAACGCCTGGGATAATCACATGCTGGTGGTAGTAGTGCCCCTTAGCGCCCACGATCCGGTCGTACCAGCTCGAAGAACTTTCCCAAGAGGTGTCTTGCTTATTCATATATGAGACCCTTGCATAAATTCATTCACCCGTTAATTAACCCGAGCCCTTCAAAGGTGACAACCTACTTGCTGCGGCTTTGCCAGATCGGTTCTCACTCGGAATCCTTCGTATTCAAGAATGTTATTCCTCGCGAGAATCGATTTGGCTTTGCCTCGCTGCGTATCTTATCACCCTTGAAGGGCTCGGATTAATAAAATCGCCCTTTTTCCGACCACTGCACACCCAGCTCCTTGCCTACACTGCCTGTGTATGTCTCGTCACTGATGTGAGCAGTGATCAGAAAAATCATCGATTTTCCCGAGTAAAGCAAATCTTGCAACGGTCTCAAATTCGATTTTAAAGTTCTTGTAAAAATTCCCCCAAATGGTAACTATCTGCCCCTTTATTCGCGAGAGGCATCCATGAAACAAAGCGACTTAACTAAGCAAGTGAAAGATTTTTTAACGCCTGTTCACACGACACTGAGCAAAGAGCAGACGATTGAAGAAGCGCTCAATTCCCTGCGAGGGCGACGCATTAGCGAAAAGGTGATCTACTTCTATGTCGTGGATGATACTGGCGTTCTACATGGGGTTGTGCCCACGCGCAAATTGCTGTTAAAGGATCTGCACACAAAAATTAAAGAGATCATGATCAGCTCTGTGATCCAGGTTAAAGAAGAGGTGACGCTCGAAGAGGTCTTGGACGTGCTCTCGAAACATCAGCTTTTGGCTGTGCCTGTCGTCGATGAGCGAGGTCGTTTGAAAGGGGTTGTGGATGTGCAGCTCTATTTTGAAGAGACGGTGGAGATTGCGGATGCATGCCATACGAGCGACGTCTTTCAGATCTTGGGTTTGACCCTAGAAGAGGGCAAGCGCAAAAGCCCCTGGAAGAGTTATCGCATCCGCATGCCCTGGATCCTTTGCAACATGGGCGGGGGTATCGCTTGTGCGATCATTTCCAATATCTACCGCGAAGTACTCGGCCAAGTGCTCTTGCTTGCGATGTTCATCCCATTGATTCTGACCCTATCAGAGTCGATTGCCATGCAATCGATGACGCAGAGTTTGCACCTGGTCAAACAATCTGATCTAGGTTGGCGCAAACTCTTGAAGCGCATCCTCTTTGAAGGGCGCATGGTGATGCTTTTGGCCTTGACCTGCGCAATCATGGTCGGGATCCTCTCCCTCTTTTGGGCAGGTGGCATGGATGTCTCGTGGACAATCGGAACTGCATTGCTTTTCACTATCGTGATTTCCGCTTCGATGGGCGCCGCTATTCCTTTGCTGCTCTACGCCAAATCCCTCGATCCCAAGGTCGCCTCAGGGCCCGTTGTGCTGATGTTCACCGATGTGATCGCCACGACGCTCTACCTATCGCTCGCGACTTGGTGGCTGTTATAGAGGATGGAGGACCTTTCGCATTCGTTTCTTGCATCACAATTGAAAATTTTAACGCAAAGATGCAGAGAGGAAATGAATGACACAGAATATTGGAATCACTTCGTCTCGTCTTGGAGCTCTCCCTATAGATTTCGCTCGTGCTTCAGGGGCTTTTTCCAGCTAGGCTTTTGAAACAATCCGATGAGTGCGGGCGCGATGCAGCAAAGCACGACACCGATGATCAGGAAGCTCTCGTAGAAAACAAGGCTTCCGGTGGCGATCTGCGAGGGTGGAAAGAAGCCGATCGCCATGGCGAAGAGAGAGCTGAGCAGGCCGATGCCTGAGACGATCCACATTCCGACATGACCACCTGGGACGCGGTAGGGGCGCTCGACTGTAGGCTTGGAATAGCGCAGCTTAATAGCCGCGGCAAACATCAAGATGTACATCAGCAGATAGAGTTGAGCGACGATGGCGGAGAGGATCCAGAAGGCGCTGCTGATCGATGGCATGAAGAGAAAGATCAGCGAGATGAGTGAGACGAGGACACCTTGCCCGATGAGCAGTGTGACGGGCATCTCTTGCGCGTTGATCTTGCGAAATGCTGGAGGTAGATCCCCTTGCTGCGCGGCGGCGAGCAATCCTTTCGTGGGGCCGACCACCCATGTGCTCATCGAGCCGAAAGCGCCGATAGCGACAAGCGCGGCGATGATGGGTGTTAGCCAACGCATATGGTAAGCCTCCAGAAAATGGGTGAAGGCTTGCAGAGAGCCCGCGACCAGGCTGATCTCTTTTTGCGGAACCACAATCGAAATAGCCAGCACGCCTAAGACCGTCATGGCGATGATGATGATCGCTGAGACGATGATCGCCTTAGGGTAGTTGCGGCGCGGATTGTGCACGTTTTGAGCATGTGCAGCCGACATCTCCATCCCGCATAGGAAGAGCAGAATGCCGGTGAAAAAAACGATTTGATCAATCGATTGGATCTTGGGGACCAAGCTGTCCAAGCTCAAGCTGATTTGCAGCGGATTTCCAGAAAAGCACCAGATGAGGCCAAGGAGAATGATCAATGCGCCTGGTATAAAAGTTCCAAAGACGACGCTCAGCGAGCTGATCCACCCCGAAGTGCGCATCCCCTTGAGATTCGCAAAGGTTGCGGTCCAATAAGCCACGAGGATCACGATCACGATGTAATAGGTGTTGTTAGCAAGCTCAGGATCGAAGACGTAGGAAAGCGCCGCAGCGATGAATGAGAGCACGGTGGGATACCAGGCTAAGTTTTGCACCCATTGCAGCCAGATCGCTAAAAAACCGGTGCGATGGCCGAAGGCCTCTTTCACCCAGACATAGACTCCGCCCATCTTGGGCCAACCTGTGGCCAGTTCTGCTGAGACAAGTGAGACGGGGATGAAGAAGACAATCGCTGCGATCAGCAAGTAGAAGATCGAGGCAAAGCCGTATTCAGCTGTGACGGACCAGTTCTTGATGCCGCCGACTGCGGCGAGGTTGATCATCGCCAATGTAAATACGCCGATCACGCGTTTAGACTTATGAGATGTCTCTTGCATATTTTTCCCCAAACACACTACTTTTAGAGTTTGTTTCTCAATCTAATCCAACCCACCAATTATTAACCATACGCGATGCTAAACGAAGAATCGATTCAAAGAGTTGACGGAGCCCGCTTCTCCACGAAGTTCAGAAAACCGCTTTATACCGATTACGCCTTTGCGAGTTTGCCAAGCACCGTGAGCCGTTTGCTGACTGGACAGGGAAATAATCCTATCAACCCAAAGGCACTCGGTGGGAGTTGCGAGCAATACGATTTGGTGATTTTTTTCCTCATCGACGGTTTTGGATGGCAATTCTTTGAGAGATACGCGCCCAAGTATCCTTTCCTGCAAAGATTCATCGAGCAGGGCGTCGTCTCGAAGATCTCCTCTCAGTTCCCATCTACTACGGCCGCGCATGTCACAACGCTCAATACCGGTCTTGAAGTAGGGCAGACGGGGATTTACGAATGGTTTTACTACGAGCCGCTCGTGCAAGCGATGATTGCACCCCTTTTATTCTCTTTTGCTGGAGATCATGTACCGGGTACGCTCAGTGAAAAAGGGATCAAGCCTGAAACTCTTTTTCCATTCCACACCATTTATGAACAGCTAGCCCAAGCATCGGTTGAGAGCCATCTTTTTCAACCAGAGTCGATCGCGCATTCTCCCTATTCAAGCAAGTTTTGCACAGGGGCAAAGCTCCATCCTTACAGCAACATCCCTGATGCCATGCAACAGATATTGCGCGTGGCCAAAGCACCGGCCAAACAGCCCCAATATCTGATCTTTTATCTTGGAGATATCGATGCAATAGGTCACCGGCACGGCATTGGATCCAAAGAGTTCGAAACCGCTGTAGAACGTTGCTGGAATAGTTTAGAAGAGCTTTTTTGGAAACAGCTCCCCAAACTCAAGCGCAAGAGCGCTCTGATGATCACGGCAGATCACGGCATGGCGCCTGTTGATCCCAAGACAACGGTCTATCTCAATCAGCTCATTCCAGAGATCACGACTTATTTCAAAACAAATCCACAAGGACGTCCGCTGGTGCCAGCAGGCTCCTGCCGCGATTTCTTTCTCCACGTCCACGAGGAGAAGAGCGCACAGCTGCAAGGCCTTCTTTCAGAGAAACTCAAAGGCATCGCAGAGGTTTATCCGACAGAAGAGCTCGTCGCTCAAGGTTTTTTTGGATCCCATCCAGCCTCAGCTCGTCTTAAAGAGCGCCTCGGCAATCTTTTGATCCTGCCCTACTATGGCGAAAGCGTCTGGTGGTGGGAAAAACATCGCTTCGAGCAACACTTCTTCGCAGCCCATGGTGGTCTTACACCAGAAGAGCTCAACTCTGTGCTTTTGTTTTTAGATCTGTAGATATCATTCCATACAAGAACGAGGATGAGAGCGGCCCATCCTCGTATGACCTATTCGTTGGAAGGGGAAAGGTTACCCTTTCGACTTTTTCTTCTCTTGTTTCTCAAGGCGTTTTTCTTTGAGCGATTTTGTCGGTTTTTTTCGCCCTTCCTTTTTTGCATCTCTTGGTTTACTCATATGACTCCTTAGTCACCTCTGTTGGTGATGACAGTTGTGCATCATACCAATGTTCGCTTTACAGGCAAAAAGATTTTTAATGAGGCCTTCTTCTTTCACCTACACCAATTGGTCCTGACGGGGGTGCTGGTGGAAGTGCACCCGACGCAGCAGCAGGTGGCCCCTGCGCTAAAAGTACTGCTAAGGGCACTGCTAGAGCCTGAGGCTCAGGCACTCGTATAAGGTGGGGCGGCGGTTGCATACCAGGACGTGGAGGCCTTGGTGGCCGCCCAGCTCGCCCAGCCGGAGGCTGCACGTGCCCGCCACCTACGGCGAAGCGTTGGTCTGCAGCGCAAAGTACAGCCCCAGGAGCTGGTTGCAAGATTGGCGCTACCGTAGGCATGTGCCCACCACTTACAACGATGTGCGGATCTGCAGCACGCAGCACAGCCCCAGGAGCTGGTTGCACAGCAGGCGCTGCCGGAGATATATGCCCGCCACCTACGGGGAAGCGCTGGTCTCCAGCGCGAAGTACAGCCTCAGATGCTGGTTGCATAGCAGGCGCTGCCGGAGATATATGCCCGCCACCTACGGGGAAGCGTTGATCTCCAGCGCGAAGTACAGCCCCAGGGGCTGGCTGCGGAGCTGGGGTGGGTGTAACCCAAAGTGTCTGCGCAGGCGCGGCAGAAGCTGGCGCCGGATATGTTGGTACTGCGAAAGGTACAACGTGTATTGGTGCAATGGGTTGTGCAGCTGGTGGCCCGACGACGAATTGTACACGGGGATTTGCTGTAGTGGAAGGCATTTGATATTCAAGGAGTGGGACGCAAGTAGTTGCACGGAATAATGAATAAAGCATGACACCAGCTACTGCCGTGGCAATCACGCCACCTGGAGGGCCAAACACAAGGGCGCTCGCGATGATGAAGATCATCCCAGAAGTGACTGCAATCACTTTTGACGCTATGCGCAAGCATTCAGCAGAATTGGCGTCAGCGGTTGCGTGTGGAGCATGTTGCTGTGTTGTTGGTGTGAGATGGGAGGGAAATGTAAGTTGAGTCATCGCAATCTCCTTCATTTAAGCTGAGGATCGGTTCAAACACCCAAGCAGCAGATGGCTTGGGCGTCTGAAACTTTCAAAAACTGAGCTATATCGACCTCTGGTGATTTATAAAAGATTTCTACTCGATCTTTTATCGCTGGAAACGACGCTTAAGCCTCGCCAACTTTCCTCAAGTTTGCCTCGGCATCCATGGCGCTTCGATCGACACAATCTCGTCGCATAAACCTTTAACTCTCGGCAGAGGCCGGTATAATTGTAAAACTCTTCGCTGTCGCTTCAGTTTTGCGGCTGCCTCATTAGTATTGCTTTGCACGGATGTGTTCATCCATGTTCACGTTGATCAAAATATGATCAAAGGAGGTGAAAAACGAGTCGTAGGCACCTGTGATGACATGGTCGTTAGGACGCCAATCTTTCAGCAGGTAGGTATCGGAAGAGTTCACGCACCACACTGTTTGGTTTTCGAGTAGCACGTGGCCTTGGTAAGGGTCAATGCCCACAATCCAATGAGAATGGGGCCCAAATGCGATGGGACTGCCTACGAGATTTGCGCGAATGTAGGTGTTGTTGGATTTATTGGTGATGTAGTAGTCGAAGGAGGAGAGCCAGCTATAGACAGGCGTGATCACCAGGGCATCATCGCGTCTCCAGTATTTGAGCACATATGTATCGCCAGAGGCGGTTTCCCAAATGGAGCCATCTTCGAGTTCAACGCTTTTTAAATTGTCAGCAATCCCAGCCAGCCAATGGCAGTTTACGGGGATAGCCGCCAAAACGAGCTGTGGGGCAGCCCATGCTCTTGGCGCTAATTTGAATGGGCGATCCTGTTCAGTCAGTTTGTAGTGAGCGCGTTTCAAGCCCATCTGGTTTTCACCATGATTCGCATCTTCAGCTTCCCTTTCTAGGATACGCTGCGTCTGCATCCGCTCTCTTTTTTCTCGATCTGAACGTCTTGAACCCACAGGAATGCGTTCCTGAGATTCTTCCGACGAATCAGCTATTTCTGTATCTGCTTGTAGAGATCCCATCCAAAGCAGGGAACTCATCAAAGAGCTCATCAGAAAAGAATGGCGTAATTTTAACATGGACAACTCACCTTTGTGGTCGATTGTGATTGTTTTTCTCTATGAAAATGCCCGTCTCATTGGGCTGGGCATCGAACACGCGTGTGTTCAACCTGGGAAGGTAACGTAGCAGATGGGAAAATATAAAAAAAACAAAAAATTAATCCAAACTTAACACGAGCCAATTGCAAAACCCTTCGATTTTCCACTGTCGCTTCAGCTTTGCAACTGCCGCACTGCTAACCCAACACAAAGATCCTTATTATTACCCCGAGCCCCAAATAGGTGACAACCTGCTTGCTGTGACTTCGCCATATCGATTCTCGCTCGGAATCCTTCGTATTCAAGAATGTTATTCCTCGCGAGAATCAATCTGGCTTTGCCTCGCAGCGCATTTTGTCACCTATTTGGGGCTCGGGTTAATACTGAGTTGTTTGTGGCTGCGGCGGGGCGATGGCCTGGGGACGAGCACACGCGGTTGTTTGTTCCATGTCCTGCGGTAAATTGAGCGAAGGCGCGCTGAAGTTCTTAAAAAGGTATTTGATGGAGATGACGGTGCTCAGAGCTGTACCGATGGCATAGGCTGTGAGCGGTTGTAGAAATTGTCTGTTATAATGCTCTGTCCTCGATGAAGGCACGCAGCATTTAAAGACGGCGGCTAAAAATAAGATCACACCTCTAACGACTGATTCTACGAGCCCAACACAGGCGGTGATAAGATAGCTGACTTCTGAAATTCCAACCTGGATGTACTTGTTGAGTCGTAATTCGCTATTGCGCCACTGCGTAGTACGCTCGAGTAGATACCCGGTTAGCGATTCGCAAGGAGTGATGCTCATTTTGCCTCTGCAATTCTAGTTCGCATTGAAGCTGAGCATCATAGAGTGAAACTAAGAATTTATGCAACAACGGATTGCCCAGGATAGGACTCGAACCTACACACCTTGCGGCACCAGAACCTAAATCTGGCGTGTCTGCCAATTCCACCACCTGGGCACATGCAACTAAAGCAGAACGAAAAGGGGTCAATTTAGCCCTTTTAACGCTTTAGGTCAAACAAAAACCGGTTAGCGGACGCTAGCGTCGTCGTCGATGTCGTAGACGGGGTGGATGTCTAGCCCCTCTTCACGCACAGCGAAGATGAGCTTGGCAATCGGTTCCCATTTGGCATCGCGGTCGATGTGCAAAAGCACGCGGGTCTGCTCTTTTTCTTGGGGTAGCAGGCCTAAGCTTTGCTGGCGTCTGATTTCTTGTTGGATCCCTTCAACATTCTCAACGATGTATTCGTTGAATTCAGTGATCCAGCGGTAAGAGCCTTCGCCATCGACACTGAGGTTGATCAAGAAGTAATCATTCTGGCCGACCATGGTCGAACTGTCTTGAGCAGGACGGAGTTTGACGAGCTTAAGATCACCTTCAAAAAGGGCGGCACGGGTCACTGCAAATGTGGCAAAGACTGCAACAACGAGAAAAAGAAAGTCGACCATCGGAGCTAGGTTCAAGTTCCCGTAGCGTTTGAGTTCTTCATCTGGAATGATGCTCATGTGCTTTTCCTAGATTAGCTTTTTTGGTATAGAGAGGTGCGGTCATCGATGACAAGAGCTAAATTTTGCGCTTCGTTCTCTACGAGTGCTAAAGCGCGCACAAGGCGGTATTTTGCTAGTGAGTGCAGGACGAGCGAAAGGATAGCTACAAAAAGTCCAGCCACAGTGGCGCCCACAGAAACGCCGAGTCCGTCAAAAAGGGTGGTGATGCTTTCGATGGAGCGGTTCATATCGTAGAAAGCGTAGAACATCCCAAGCACAGTTCCTAGGAGTCCTATCATCGGCGCAATAATTGCGATATCGTTGAGCAATCCAATTTTTTGCCAGAAGGAGACGGAGGCGCGTTTGCCTTCGGCTTTCATCGCTTCGACCATGACAGAGAGGCCATGGCGTCTGGAATGGATGCCAGAGGCGACCATTTTGCAAAAGAGGGAGCTATTGTTTTGGCAAAGATTGAGCGCTTCATCAAATTGGTTGCTGTTGAGTTTGCTCTGTAAATTTTTCTTAAGATTGGCCGAGATCGAGGTGCTGCTTTGAAGAGAAATGAGGCTGTAGAGCCAGATGCACACTGAGAAAATGGACATGCCGAGCAAGATGGTGTAGATCACTGGCGAGCCGCTGAAGGCGCGCTGAAAGTCAACTTGAATTGCATCATCTGCGGTGGCTGAATTGGATTCGATATTCAATACGGCAGTGGCTTCTTCAGGGGCTGCTGAGGCGATCGAGCTGGAGCTGTGGATGAGCTCTACGCCAGGTCTTGAAAGGGGTTCTTGAATGGTGTGCACAACTTCATTCTGGAGCTCTGCGTCCAGCTGTTGCTCCACGGGTAGTGGGGCAAAAGCGGCGCTTTGATCATCAGATTCTTGAGAAGGCTGCGTGTCTGGGCTTGCAGGCTCTTCTTCGATGTTTTGGTTGTCGTCTGAATCTTCCATCCCGTCTGTTTGCTCTGCATCGACATTCAAAATTTCTGTTGACTGCTCAGAAATAGGGTCTGAATCTGGGTCCAAGATGAGGATCTGTTCGTCCATTTGGCCAGAGTCTGTCGATGGGGCACTTAGCGATGCATCAACGATGGCCATGTCGGACAGGGTTGTATCATTTTTAATCTCTTCTTCGAAGGCGTTGAGCTCTTCTTCAAAGATTTGAAAATCATCGTCTAGCACCGATAATTCTTCATTGATCGAAGCTGTTTCTGGTTCCGCCTGAACAATTTGAGGAAAAGCCGGGAAAGCTTCAGAGGTCGCTGTCGGATCGGCATGAACAGCTACGAGGGATATCATGCTAAGAGTGAAAAGGTAGAGGGGTTTCATCGCCACTATCTCCAGGTTTTTCAATTGATAGGATAAATTCAAATTTCAGGTTAGCAAGGTTCAAGAGTATTGATCAAGAAGATTAGATAGGCTAAAATCTTTCCCTATGAAACCAAAAGATTTAAAATGTCCTTTTAAATGGGAAGATCGGCGCCCATGTCTAGCAGAGCGCGTGCTCTACGTGCCGCTCTACTATCAAGCGCATAGCGACTGGTCGTTTCCGGGGTGGGAATCGATTTTCGGAAGATCGGCTCCGCTCAAAATCGAGTATTGCTCAGGCAACGGAGACTGGATCAATGAGCGCGCCAAAAACCATCCCGATTGCAACTGGATCGCTGTAGAGCAGCGCTTTGACCGCGTGCGCAAAATCTGGTCGAAGATGAAGAATTACGGTGTGGAAAATCTCTTGATTGTGTGTGGAGAGGCGCTGACCTTCACACAGCATTATGTTCCTACGGGTAGTTTTGATGAGATCTACATCAACTTTCCCGATCCATGGCCCAAGGGCAAGCACGCGAAGCACCGTCTCATTCAAGATCCATTCATTGCTGAAATGAAACGCGCCTCTAAATCTAGTGTTAAAGCGACCATTGCGACAGATGATGAGGAGAGTGTGAAGCGCATCTCGAAAGAGTTTATCAACGCGCAGCAATGGGTCAGCGCTTTTGAAGCTCCTTACTTTATCGCCGATTGGCCAGGCTACGGCACCTCCTTTTTTGATCAATTATGGAGAGCCAAAGGCAAAACGATCCATTACTTACAATTCATGAGCGCTCATTGATATGACAGATGCCTCGATCATCGCCATACGTCTGCCAGCGGGCATCCAAGCTGATCTAGATTGGAGTCAAGAAGACGTTTTGGCTCAAGCCGCTATTTCGCGCGGCCAGTCAATCCTGTGGGATCTGGATTTAGAGCTTTCCAACTTGGTATTCAAGCCCAATGATAAGGCGGCGTTTAACGCGGTGGTGATTGCACTTGAAGAGTTCAATAAGCGCTACATCAAGATCTACCGTGAGCATAGCTTCGGTCTCATCCTTTACCGCGGCACACTTGATTTTGAACGCCATTTTCCAAAAGGGTTTTGGGAAGCAGAGTATGCGTGGTATCTTGAGGAAAATCCATCGGGTAGCGAGCGCCTTTTTGCCGCTAATCTGCTCGGCGAGTACTTGCACCGTCTCCTTTCCTTTTTGCCCGATGAGTTGCGCGCATGGATATGCGTTGATACAAGCTTCGCTAGTTCTTTAGCTGAAGCTGCTCAAATCCTATCTTCAGAGCGGTTCGAGCATCTCACCGTGACTGGGCCAGAAGGGCCATATGTAGAGCGTCCCACCTCTTCAGCTACGACTGGCATTTGTTTGCCTGCCGATGTGGCTTGCTCGCCACCTGTGATGCAAAAGCTGGAAGAGCTGCTCGTGCAGTTGCAAGGGCGCTGTCAGCCCTTACGCATCATCCCCGAAGCCAAACTCAACGAGCAGTGGGACGGGATCGACGATCTGTACGTGATTGAAGAGGCGCTCAGTGTGCAGGGCAAGCGCAAGCTACAAGGTTTCATGGCCGCTGGTGGAAATGTGATTTATTAGACTTCTTTCGAAACTCAGCAGTTATGAAGCTTTAACGCAAAGACGCCAAGCCGCGAAGGCGCAAAGATTTTTGCAAATCGCGGTTAATACATTTTCAATTTTCTCCGCGTCTTCGCGGCTTGGCGTCTTTGCGTTGATATCATCCGTTGGTGTGTTCATTATGGTCGATGTTTCGCGCGCCAAGTTCAATTTTTATGTAGTCGTTTGCCGTTTCGAAAGAGGTCTACTGTCGCTTCAGTTTTGCAACTGCCTCTAAAGCTTGCGCAGTTCGACGAGTCTGAAAAAGAATGGGCGGCCAGGCTTTGTTTCATCAGTAAAAAAGCGTAAGAAATGTGTGATTAGCATCTGGCTTGACTGGGTGTGGGAGAATTGCTCTGCTAGCAGGGGATTGGAGAGCAATGAGATCGCTTCGGAAAGGCGGATGGAGCTATGCTGGTTCCACTCGTCGGGATAAGTCATCATGGTGTTTTCAAGGTAGTGCCTAAAATCGAGAAGCGGATGGTGGTATTCGCTGCGCATTTTTTGCGCTAGGCTTAGCAGTTCGCCAAGGCGTCGGATAATCTCGGTGTAATCCTTGGGCTGGGAAAACTCGTAGCGTTGGCTCAGTTCGACCAATTCTTCCGCGATAGCTCGGATCCGGCGATGGAGTAAATTGTAGATGGGATTAGGATGAGAAGAGTGGTCGCTTTGTCTCATAAATCCTACAGCCGACTTAAAGCACGAAAAGCTAATCGGAGCAGAGGGATTTGAACCCCCGACCCACTGCTCCCAAAGCAGTTGCGCTAGCCAAACTGCGCTATGCTCCGATTAGAAAGACGTGATTCTATATTAATCTTACCTTTAAGAACAATCTCAAAAAAAGCCTTGTTGAGATCCGTAGGGTTATGCCATGCTCGAGATTGAGGGAAAGACCTGCGGGATTTGCATTTTTCCTTATCGGTACAATACAAAGAGCGGAGCGAATATGTCTACTTTTCGCCATCTCAAATCAGTGATTCGCCTGAATGAACTCGCTGAAGATCCTTTGAATTTAGCCCAGGAGGGAAGCTTAACGCCGAAAAGAGTGGAAACGATGTGCTTAGAGGCCGTCGGACTTAAGCTCTTCTATGCGACCGAAAGAGTGTCCGATGTGACCCTGTCAGCGCTTTTCGACCTAGCCCTTGAGATCGACGCAGTCAAGAAGATGCAAGCGATGCAAGATGGAGAGGTGGTCAATTTTATCGAGGGTGTTGAATGCGAGAACAGGCCCGCCTTGCACACGGCGATGCGCGACTTCTTTGAAAACTCCAATTCCTCACCCCACGCAAAAGAAGCTGCCGCTCTGGCTTATAAAGAGCTTGAAAAACTCAGAGAGTTTCTCAACGAGATAGAAAAAGACGCGCATTTTACCGATATCGTGCAAATTGGCATCGGTGGCTCTGAGCTGGGACCTAAGGCGGTCTACATGGCTTTAGAAGCGTATCGCAAATCTGGCCGCCGCGTCCACTTTCTCTCCAATGTCGATCCCGATGATGGCGCTCGCATCTTTCAAGAGATTGACCTATCGAAAGCTCTGATCGTGGTGGTTTCCAAGTCGGGATCGACGCTTGAAACCCTCACGAATGAAGAGTTTGCCCGTGAGAAATTTAAAAAGGCTGGGCTCGATCCCAGCCGACACTTTCTCGCCGTCACTGGCAAGGGCAGTCCGATGGATGATCCCAAACATTACCGCGCCTCTTTTTATATCTGGGACTATATTGGCGGGCGTTATTCGGCCACCTCCATGGTCGGCGGCGTCATCTTAGCTTTTGCTCTCGGCATGGATCGCCTATTAGAATTTTTACGCGGCGCTAGCGCCATGGATAAAATAGCGCTTCGCGCTGATGTAGGCACTAACCTTCCACTGCTTTCGGCCTTGCTTGGCATTTGGAATCGCAATTTTCTCGGTCTGCCTACAGTGGCCATCATCCCTTATTCCCAAGCTTTGAGCCGCTTCCCTGCGCATTTGCAGCAACTCGACATGGAATCCAACGGTAAACGGGTCGACAAGTATGCGCAAGCAGTCGATTTTGACACAGGGCCGATCATTTGGGGAGAACCTGGTACCAATGGCCAGCATTCTTTTTACCAATCGATCCATCAAGGAACCACGATTGTTCCACTTGAATTTATCGGTTTTAAAGAGAGTCAATATCGCGACGATATCGTGTTTCAGGGGACGACCTGCCAAGACAAACTGCTCTCCAACCTTTTTGCGCAATCCATTGGGCTCGCGGTCGGCCAGAAAAACGACAATTCCAACAAGTATTTTCCTGGCAACCGCCCTAACCGCATTTTAATGGGGACACGCCTCGATCCTTTCACGATGGGAGCTATTCTCGCTTACTATGAGCACAAAGTCGCCTTTCAGGGCTTTATCTGGAATATCAACTCCTTTGATCAAGAAGGGGTTCAGCTCGGCAAAAAACTGGCGCTCAAAATCATCGATCAATTTGCGGCTGAAAGGCAGGGCAAAGGGCTTGATGCCAAAAGTTTTCCGCTAGGTGCGGCCTTCGTCAAAGAGTGCCTCTGACTTGCCCTTCTTGTACATGCAAAGCGTAGCCTTGGCTTAATTCTTCGATCGGAAGAGGTGAGGTCAAAAAGACTTGGCCGAACTCTCCAAGATGGTGTTTGAGTGCGCTTTGGCGCAAGGCGTCGAGCTGGATACCAAAGTCGTCGATGGCAAGCAGTGGCGGATGCCCGATGAGCTCGTGCATGCGACGCCATTCAGCCAGGCGCAAGGCTGTGATGCTGGAGCGCTTCTGTCCTTCGCTGGAGAACTGTCTGGCGCGCTTTCCTGACAGTAAAATCTCGAGATCATCGCGGTGAGGCCCAACGAGGGTAGCTTTGTGCTGGATCTCTTTTGGCCGCATCCGTTCCCATTGTTTTCTATAATCGGATTGATGTAGCGAGGAGCTGTAGATCAGGCTGAGCTGATCGCGCGCTCCCGATAAGCGGCTGAGCCATTCAGCGGTCGGTTCTTCTAGCAAGCGGGTCATCTCTTGCCGCTTGTGAATGAGATAGGTGGCAGACTGCGCCATCGTCTCCTCAAACGCGCTTAAAACGCTCTCCTCAGGGGAGCGCAGCACATGATTTCTCTGCTTCATCGCGCGAAAATAACGGCTCAAATGGTGGACGTAGAGGGGGTCGATCTGCGCAATGTTCAGGTCGAGAAAACGGCGGCGATCGGCAGGGGAGCCGCTCACGAGCAGAAGGTCATCCGGGGATAAAAACACTGAAGGTAAAATCCCCAGAAGGTTAGCGAGGTGGGGAAAACTCGTCTGGTTGTATTGAACGCGGCGCGTGGTTTCATCGTAGTAGATCTTGATCGATTGTGCGATAGCCCCTTTGTGAAAGTAGGCCTCGATGAAAAAGAAACGCTCCCCTTGCAAAATCAAATCGCTTAAGCGGTGGGTGCGGAAAGAGCGCCCGGTGCTGACGACGTGGATGGCTTCGAGGAGATTTGTTTTTCCCTGTCCGTTGCTGCCAAGGATCAGGTTGATGCCAGGAGCAAACGCAACTTCTGCTTCCCTATAGTTGCGGAAGTTGCGCAAGATCATCCGATCAAGGTTCATTTAAGCATCCAGGCGCATGGGCATGATCATGAATTGCGCTGTTGATGAATCGGTGACAAGGCCAGGGCTGTAGGAATCGGTCAGATTGAATTCGACCGTGTCGTCTTTGCTATGGCGCAAAATATCCAAGAAATAGGCAGGGTTGAAGGCGATTTCCAACTTCTCACCGCCGTAGTTCACGGGCATGTTCACTTTGCCCTCGCCGATCTCGCCACTCATGGCTGAAAGGTGCAATTCACCAGTTGTGAAGGTGAAGCGCACAGAGTTAGCCTCTTCTGAGGTGAATAGTGCCACTTGGCGCAACAGGCTCATCAGCTCTTCGCGGTGGAGGGCGATTGGACTTGGTTTTTTATCGGGGATGATGTGGCTCACATCAGGGTATTGCCCCGAAAGAAGCTTGCTAATCAGCGTTGCAGAGCCCAGTTCCACTGCAATTTTATCGCTCATCATCGTCACTTTGGCAGCCTCGTCTTTAGCGTCGAGCATGCGGATCGTCTCTTCTACCGCTTTGAGCGGGATGATGTAGGAGCCCGTTTGCTCTGCCGGCAAATCAATCGCGGTGTGGATTTTAGCGAGGCGTTTGCCATCTGTGCCCACAAACGTAGCATTTTGATTGCCGTAGTGCAGAAGGATCCCGTTGAGCACCTGGCGACTATCGTCGCGCGCGGCCGCAAAGGCAGTGCGAGCTAAAAGATCGCGCAATGTAGCTGCGCCAATGGAGAAATTAGCCCCTTCAGACAGATCTGGAAAGGCAGGGAACTCGTTTTTATGCATCCCTTGCACTTTAAAGTGGGAAGTGCCAGCGTTGATCATCGCTACTTCGGGAGAAATCGTATGTAGCTCGACGTTTGGCGCTGTGATCTCGCGGATAAGCTGAAAGAAGCGGCGCGCAGGTAGTGTGATGGCGCCCTCTTCCACAACCTTCGCTTCGGCATAGACACGCATGCTGACAGTCAAATCGGTCGCGCTGATGATGATCTCATCATCGGTCGCTTCAACTAGCACATTGGCCAAGATCGGAATAGCAGGCTTGGCGGGTACGATATTTTGGATTTTGCCAATCAGCGTCAGCAAAGAGAGGCGCGGGATCAGGATCTTCATATAAACTCCTCATTCGTAAACCACACATCATATGGATTGGGCTTACATCCGTCAACGGGGGATCGTGCCTGTGCCCGCTTGCGCGCCCGTGTCTGAAATTTTAGAGCGCTTAAATCAGGCACGATATTGAAGTATCATCGTAAATTGGTCATGACCATTTTACGACTGCCCTTAAATTGGTCGGAGCCAAGTGATTGGCTGATAAAGATTTAATTTTTTGTAGCAGCTATTCTTTCATGGCGCGGTCGATGTCGCGACGGTGCTCGCGCTCTTTGAGTGCGGCGCGTTTGTCGTAGAGCTTTTTGCCGCGGGCGCAGCCGATCTTGATTTTGACCCGCCCCTTTTTGAGATAGAGTGCGAGCGGGATGAGTGTGAGCCCCTTCTCTTGAGAGAGGGTCCGCAGCTTAAGGATTTCGCGCTTGTGCAAGAGCAGCTTACGGTCGCGCCGCTCTTCGTGGTTAAAGAGGTTGCCGAAACGGTAGGGAGTGATGGAGGAGTTCTTGAGGATGACGATCCCTTCTTGGGTGACCAAGATGTAGGCATCTTGCAAACTTCCGCCATGGTTACGCAGCGATTTCACTTCTGTGCCAAGCAGGGCGATGCCAGCTTCAAAGGTCTCTAGAACTTCATAGTCATGATAAGCGCGGCGATTCGAGACGAGTTGCGACTCTTCATCTTTAGAGGATGCCATGGATTATCTTCCAAAAAGGGATTGCCCAAAAGGTGTGATGTAGAAGCACTCTTTACCGTCGTGCATCCCCACGGAGGTCACCCCAAATTCAAATAGCCACTCTAGAACAGTTGCCTTAATGAGGGCAAGCTCTTCTTCTGAGTAGCAGGGGAGAGCGTATTTCCAGATTTTCCCTTGACGCTTGAGCATGATCATCGAATCGTCACCTAGAGGGACAATCACCCCGTGGATGAAGTCATCAAAGTAGATCCATTCTGACGAGAGGGCGCGCACGATGCTTTTTTCAGCCTCGCGCACATTTCTTTCTGTGCATATTTGCGCAGGGATCAGATCAGAGATCAATTTATTAAGAGGATGGCGGTAGAGGAACATCGCGCGGTTTTCTAAACGCATGTCGAGCCAATCGTTTGCGGCTTCCAGTGCATACAGACGCCCATCGACGATGTCGGCTAACTTCAAAAGGCAAGCTTTGGCTAGCAACTTAGAAAAGTAGTTCAAAAACTCTGGAGAATCAGACTCTTTTTCCTCGATTTTTGCAGCAAAGCTAGTTACAAAAGCCTTGGTAGCGAGCTGCCGTCCCGATTTATCAGGTGCGAGAGCAATCGGCGTTTTTTTAGCCATTGTCAAAAGCGCAGCTAGATCGTGGATAAACGCAAAATCGCCGCCACGGCGTTTGACAATGCGATCCGCGGTGACAATCGGAGAGCTCTCTGTCTCTTTTAAAAACATCAAGTAATCGCGCCACTCTTGGAAGGGGGTCACAATCTCTTTCCATTCATCCTCTATCTTCTCATAGCCTAAGCAGCAAACGAAGTTGAACTCTAAGAAGAGGAGCAACTCTTCAAAAGCGGGACGCGTCAAGTTGTACTTTTCGATGATATCTTTGCCCAACACTTTAAAGTCGACGGCGTTGTAGACATCATTGACGATGGCTGTGAGCACAGGATCGCCGAAATTGAGTTCAGCGAGATAGCGTTGAAAGATTTGCGGGGTCAGCAGGTACTTTTCGACGAGTGAATCGAAGATGTTGTTTGAAGTGCGTGGAATCGCATACCAGACGGGAAGTACGTGGATGGGCACCTTTCTAAGCAAACTCTGCAAAAACTCCATTCCAGGTGTGAACTCTGAATCGAATTTGAGCACTTGGGTTTCGAAGTACTTGCGGATCTCCTTGTCGACACAGATCGCATCACCATCAAACTTGAAGAGGCCTGTTTTGCTCAGCTTTTGCAAAATAGGCAAGAGTTCTTCATCTCCTAGATCGAGGCTTTTGGCGAGCTTGCGGATGGGGATGCTGATCGAGCTGTAAAGAATTTCCTCCAACACCTCGAGATCCATCGAAGTGAATTGAGCCATCAGCAGACGATTGTCGATGTCTTGCTTATAATTATAATCTTCAAGAGTGATTTTGTTTTTACGCAAAGCGCTCAAATCGAGCATTTATAAACCTGACAATTTAAATGAAAATGTACCCAACCATTGAGATAGGATACCTGATCAGGGCATTTGAAGCAAGCAGAGTGGGAGACAATGAAAATTTTACTTGAGTAGAGAGGGGAGAGGGAAAAGGCGTAAGCACAGAGATCACGGAGTGGACATGCTTGATCGAATGGGAACGAGATATACACCTCCCTTTTGTTGATAGTCTGACTTTACAAATGGGGATCGATCGCTTATGATCGCTTTCTTTTTTTAATGATGAAGAGCACATGTCCGACAAGAGCCGTTACGAGCATCAACGCATCGAGCAGAAGTGGCAAAAGTACTGGGAAGACAGGCAGACTTTTCGCGCTGAGGTCGATCGCAATAAGCCTAAGTATTACATCCTCGATATGTTCCCCTATCCATCGGGTGCAGGTCTACATGTGGGGCATGTGACGGGATATACGGCTACTGATATCATGGCGCGCTACAAGCGGCAAAAAGGGTTCAATGTGCTGCATCCCATGGGATGGGATAGTTTTGGATTGCCTGCTGAGCAATATGCGATTCGCACCGGTACTCATCCTGCAGTGACGACCGAACAGAATATCAATACCTATCGGCGGCAGCTCAAGTCGCTGGGATTTAGCTATGACTGGAGCCGCGAGCTAGCGACAAGCGATCCCAAATACTACAAATGGACGCAATGGATCTTCACTAAGCTCTATGAGAAGGGGCTGGCTTACGAGGCGGAGGTTCAGGTGAATTTCTGTCCAGCGCTGGGCACAGTTCTCTCCAATGAGGAAGTGGAGGATGGGCGCTCCAAAGAGGGGGGCTTCCCGATCGAACGCCGCCCTTTAAGACAATGGATTTTGAAGATCACAGCCTATGCTGATCGTCTGTTGCAAGATCTCGATCTAATCGACTGGCCCGATCACTTGAAAAAATCGCAGATCAACTGGATCGGTCGCAGCGAAGGGGTCAATGTCTATTTCAAAGAGAAGCGCACGGGGCAGGTTCTCCCCGTTTTCACGACAGCACCCCATACGCTGTTCGGTGTGAGTTTTGTGGTGATTTCGCCTGAGCATCCACTCCTGAGTGAGATCGTGAGCGCTGGGCAGAGAGGCGCGGTTAAAAATTACCAGCAAGAGATCGCCTCTAAAAGCGATCTAGAGCGCACAGATCTGGCCAAAGAGAAGTCGGGCGTGTGGTCGGGTACCTATGTGATCAACCCTGTGAATGGCGCTGAGATCCCTCTTTGGGTGGCAGATTACGTCTTGATGGGCTACGGCACAGGTATTGTGATGGGCGTGCCGGCGCATGATGAGCGCGATTTTGAGTTTGCGCAAAAGATGAAACTGCCGGTTCCTCCCGTGATCACACCCGATGTGGAAGCCTATCCTGAAAAAATCCCTGAAGGATTGACGGCCGACTGCATTAGAGTGGAAGTGCTCGCTGGCAAAAGATGTTGGCAAGCGGAAGGGATCCTTTTCAATAGCCAGCACGGCAGCCTATCGCTCAATGGCCTCGATGTCCCAAGTGCGAAGGTGCATGCGATGGATTGGCTGGAAGGGGAGGGGAGAGGGCAGCGCATCGTCAATTACAAGCTGCGCGACTGGCTTTTCTCGCGTCAGCGCTACTGGGGCGAGCCATTTCCTATCCTCCATTTTCCCGATGGGACAAGGCGTGTGCTCGATGTCGATGAGCTGCCGCTCTCTCCGCCGCAGCTGAGCGATTTCAAGCCCTCTGGTTCGGGTGAAAGTCCTCTCGCCAAGGTGAAAGACTGGGTCGAGATTGTCGATCTTAAAACAGGCCACTCGGCGCGGCGCGAGACCAATACGATGCCGCAGTGGGCCGGTTCTTGCTGGTACTACCTGCGCTTTTGCGACCCGCACAATACAACCCAAGCCTGGGATCCTGAATTGGAAAAGTACTGGATGCCTGTCGATCTCTATGTCGGTGGTGTAGAGCACGCGGTGCTCCACCTGCTTTACGCTAGATTCTGGCACAAGGTGCTTTACGATTGTGGCTTTGTGAGTACGCTAGAGCCCTTCCAAACCCTCCGCAACCAGGGCCTGGTGGTAGCTCGCTCTTATCAGCTGTCCTCAGGTGCTTATGTATCGCCAGAAGAGGTGCTCGAGAAGAATGGACACTACTTTCAAATGGGTACACAGGCTGAGCTTCAGTCTCAGATCGAAAAGATGTCGAAATCCAAGCTCAATGGCGTCACACCTGATGAGATGGTCGAAGAAGTCGGGGCTGATGCACTACGCCTCTACGAGATGTTCATGGCACCCTTCGACAAAGAAAAAGTATGGAACACAGATGCGGTCAGCGGCTGTCGCCGTTTCTTGAATCGCTGCTACGATCTGATCTTTTCTGATAAAGCGACCGATGAGGCATCTGAAGAAGCCCTGAGGCTAGGACATCGCCTCGTCCACCTGGTTGAGCGCGATATTGAAGCGATGCAGTTCAACACCGCTATTGCTAAGATGATGGAATTTCTCAACGCCTTCACGCCCCTGCCTAAGTACCCGCGCAGCATGCTGCGCATGCTCACGCAGGTGCTTTATCCATTTGCGCCGCACATCGCCGAAGAGGCGTGGGAGCATCTGGGAGGCAAAGAGAGCATCACTTTCGCGCCGTTTCCAACCTACGATCCCAAGTACTTGGTGGACGATACGGTGCTCTACGTCGTGCAGGTGAATGGTAAAGTGCGCGGGAAGTGGATGCTTCCCAAGGACAAATCACAAGAAGAGTTGCTTGCATTTATCCAAACACAAGAGAACATCGCGCGCTATTTGACCGGCCCCGTCTCCAAAGTGGTCTACGTGCCCAATAAACTCATCAGTCTCGTGTGTGATGCTTAAGTTGTTTTATAATGCCGCGCTACTCGTCTATGCCATCCTGATGCTTCCCAAGTGGCTATGGCAGTGGAGCGTGCAAGGCAAGTACCGCACGAGTCTATCTGCCAGGCTCGGGTTCAAATTGCCAAAAATCGCTCTCAAGCCTCACCAAAAGCTCTTTTGGATTCACGCTGTTTCGATGGGGGAGACGCGCGCTAGCATCCCATTATTTCGCCAGATCCGATCCCACTACCCCGATGCGGCAATTGTGATCTCTTCGACCACAGAAACCGGTCACATGGAAGCCAGACGAAGCATGCCAGAGGCCGCTGCGCATTTTTTTCTACCCCTCGATTTCTCATGGAGCGTGTCCCTTATTCTCAAGCACCTGCCGCTCACAGCTCTCATCCTTGTTGAGAGCGATTTTTGGTATAACTTGCTCTACTTAGCCAAACAAAGCGGAGCGCGCATTTTTCTCGTCAATGGCAAGATCTCAGAGCGCTCAGCGCGCCGTTTTCAAAAAATCCCCTTCTTCACACGCCGCCTCTTCGCCAATTTCGATCAGATGTGCGTGCAAAGCGAGCGTTATCAGCAGCGTTTCCTCGAGCTTGGCATTCCCCCAGAAAAACTCCACGTCACAGGCAATCTCAAATTCGATACAACTCCCAAAAAACTTGGCAGCGTCGCGTTGCAACACTTTAAAGATGAGCTCGGTATTCAGCCCACCGATCGTTTAGCTGTGATTGGCTCCACACATGAACCTGAAGAACATTGGCTCCTTTCAGCCCTCGATCAGGTGTGGCAGAAGATTCCCGAGCTTAAAGTCCTCATCGTGCCACGCCATCCTGAGCGCTTTGATAGCGTTGCCACCCAGCTGAAGCAGCGCGGCATCGCCACCCTGCGCTATTCCCAAAGGGCTCAAAAAAAGGGGGATGAGCGCATCGTGTTGATCGACACCATGGGCCTGCTGAACTCCTGCTACCAGCTGGCAGAAGTCGCCATCGTCGCTGGCAGCTTTGTCTCCCATGTTGGTGGCCATAACATTTTCGAGCCTGTGCTTTACCACGTGCCAGTGCTTTTCGGTCCCCATATGCATACGCAACTCGACCTGGTCGACCTTGTGCTTCAAGGCCAAGCTGGACGCCAAGTCACGCTCGAACAGCTGCCCAATGCTGTGCTCGAACTTCTGAACAACCCACTCAAACACAAACAAGCTGTGCAAGCCGCTGTCACACTCTCGCACGCAGTGCAAGGCTCTGCCATGCGCACCTTCCAACATTTGGTCGACGCTCTTTAAAATTCAATTGCAATAGATCGCACCCAAAAACAGCATATCTCAGACGGCCTTCTTGCATCTAAGTGCTTTGTAATAAATGTTTTAAACTTACACCCTTGAATTCACTCAATGAATTGAGTGAAATTACTCAATAGATTGAGTAAGAGTGCGACTGTAGCGCAGTTCCACCCGCAGCGGGTCTTACTTGTGGGAGATCAAGAACCTATCCAACTAAATCTAATTTCGAGATCTTTGAGTGCTTTTGGCATCTTTTTGACAGCTCAGGCCTCGGAAAGATGCTCTTCCAGATATTCCCTTCGCCCTGTCGCTGCAAAAATCTGCTCAA